>ERZ651776.795-NODE-795-length-41475-cov-16.488647_pt1 | contig 41475 bp, 36 predicted proteins | sample MGYA00514761_ERZ651776 | MGnify/ENA metagenome assembly ERZ651776
CAATTTTTAAATGTTTGATTTAAAATACATTCGATAGCCTCCTTGATATAGTTTTCACAATTGTAAGCAGGCATTAATATTGAGACTAATTGCATGACCTTTAAGTTTTTTTGAAATATAAATTTGTACCTGTTGGAACGGGTGTGTATTTCATACCTAATTTTATTTTTACTATGCGTCCAAAATATTTAATTATTTTAATAGGAAGCATAGTTGCAATCTTTATTTCATTCAATAGCGATGCTTTATTTTCTATGAGCTCTAAAGCGGGGTAATAATTTAGATAATGCCATTGCAAACCTGAATTTTTCGCCAAATCAATTAAACTGGTTGTTGTAAAACAGTTAATGTGTTCAAGAGGAGCAACAACATTTAATGAGTTTTTGTGTCCCTTTGGACTAGCCCAATCCATCACTTTTAGTTTTTCATGAATAGAATTTCCGTCAGGCACGCATATTCTCAATATCCCGCCCTTTTTCAATGATTTTGAAAGTTTTTCAATGATTGATTTTGGATCTGAAATATGTTCAAATACTTGATCTGTGTTTATAAAGTCAAAGGAGTTTTCTTTTAAATCATCCAGCTTTAGATTCTTAATACCATATTTTTTAGCGTTTTCTATTCTTTCTTCAGATATTTCTACACCAAAGCTATTTACACCAAAAGATGCTACGGTCTTTGCCCAATTTCCCCAACCCATTCCAAAATCTAAAAAAGATAGGTCACTTGGTTTTTTCTTGAATTCAGTTAGTATTTTGTAAGCCAATCTTGTATTACTTAGATAATAATCTTTATCATAATCTTTCTCAATCACTTTTTCTGTAAATGCTGGATCTATCCAGTTTGAATATAATTTTCCCATTAAAAAATCTCCCAAGATAGTTTTTTGATAGACAAGTCCACAATTATTACATCCCCTCAAATCATATTCTTGATTTTCGAAATATTTAAATTCAATAGCCCCTTGGACGGAGTAAAAATCTATTAGATATTGCTTTACTGGGTCCTCATTAAATTTACAGCTATATAATGCACTGTTTGTTTTAGATCCACAACAAGGGCAGCTTTCTCTGATAACGAACAAATTACTTTCTAATTCAAGAGTATCCATTTTAGTATATTTTTTTTTGAGAATTGACGGTAAGAAAAAGAATTTGAAGAAAAGTAATAAAACATATTTCTTTTCTTGAGTTTTCCTCTTTCTATTAATTCCAAAAATAGTAAAGATTTTAAATAAGTCGAAAAATTTGATTCGGATATTAATTTGGGACTTTCACTGCCTTTTTCAATTTTAAGAATAATTGAAGAAATAGTTAAAACAACTTCCTTCGAATAGCTTGTAATTAATTCAATGTTTTTGAAATAGTCATTAGTCGCTGAGTTGAGAAATTTGTTATAAATCTCAAATTCAATATCACCAATATCGTTTATAGATTCTAAAAGTATTTCTTTTCTGATTTTTTTTACTATTTCATATTGTTCCAAATAATTACTTTGTGAGATGCTTTCAGAATGGACCCTATATTTCAGTAAAACATCCTCTATGACTTCCAACTTACCTAGTTGCGAACATCGAATCCAAAATTCGTAATCTTCTGCATGCAAATAATTTTTATTGTATCTGTTGCTTTTTAATAGTTTAGTCCTTAACATCACTGTAGAATGGTATATACAATTGTTAGAAATTAATTTTAATACTATTTCATCCGAATTAAGTTTCAGTGAACCAAAATCGTTTGCAGCACCAAATGAATGAATTCTTGACCCAATTAAAACATGTGAAATATTGTTTTCCATAAATATAACCTGCTTTTCAAGCCTATTAGGTAAAGAAATATCATCTGCATCCATTCTTGCTATGTATTCCCCTTTTGCTAAACCTAATCCTTTGTTTAAAGAAGCGATTAACTTTAGATTCTTGTCATTTTTAATATATCTAATCCGTTCATCATTATAGGACACTATTATTTCCTCAGTACGATCACTTGAACCATCGTTAATAATTAGAAATTCAAAGTCGGTGTAACTTTGAGTTAGTATAGATTCGATTGCTTCACGAAGATATTTTTCTCCGTTATACACGGCCATTAATACAGTAATTAAAGGACTTTTTTTATTCATTAGAATGACTTTAGCCAGGTTTCCAATAATTTCACCTCTCTGTTTTCGACAATGCCTTCTTTTTCTAATCCAATGTAAGCACTGTAAAGATTATCAATTACAGAATTTGAAGAAGAAGTATGTTTATCAATAATTTCTATTGATTTTTCAGTGTTTAAATACATTGGTATTTCTGATTCAAAATCTCTCACATAATTATGTGCATTGCGTTCTTGGAAGACAGTGGCTTCAGTAAACCCTAGATTAAATCCGGCTTTCCAAAGTATTGGTTGAGCAACAAATCCTCTTAAAATATCTGTAAATCTGAATGTTACAAATGAAGGTAAGTACAACAATGGGAAAAATTCTTTTCGAAAAGCTGTATTCTGTGAATTAAAAGGACAAATTGTACCTTCACTTAAAACGATTGGCGCTCTTTTTTCAAAAGTGCAAGGTGTATTGTCTACCAAACGATAAATTGCATCCACATCAGGATCCCCATCCGCCAATCCTTGCCAAATACCTATCTTTGAATGTTCGGTTTTACGAATCATATTTTTAGGATGGTTTATGTCCAAGAGTGGTAAGCCTCTTGGCCAAATTTTTTGACTGGTAAAATCGCTGTAAATATTATAAAACCCTTGTGATTTAGAAATGGTATCAAATTCACCTGAAAAAGTTGGGAAGCTCCAATTTTCATAAGGAATATTATCATCGTCAGTATCTATGATTATTTCAGCACCTTTAGAAATCGCATACAAATAACCGAGCATTTTTCGGCAATAATGGTTAAAGGGCAAGTTTTCTAGAATTGGGAAACCCATTTTTTTTTGATCATCGACACCTAAGTAAACGACATTCTCACATTCCCAAGTTGCAGGAGATTTCATGTCGCCAACAACAACTAATTGGAAGTCTTTTAATGATGCAAATTTTCGAACTGCTTCCGTTGGTTCAAAAATAGAAGTTATAATTATAAATTTTTTCATCTGTTAACTGATTTAAGCCACCATTTTGCAGCTGATTTTGTCCCATCTTTCAAATTAATCTTGAATTGATAAGCGATATTTTGTTTTGGCATTGCATTGCTTTGAAATAAATCTATTTCAAAATCATTTGGATAAAATCTAGGATTTAAGATTTGTCTTTTTGGATTCAAATAGTTTTGGTAATTAAGCATCCCATAATTCATTGCTTTAAGTCGGTATGTCCAGCTCTTTAAAAGCCTACTGTTTACAATAAAACCGGGTAATGCGTTATATGTTTTTCTAAAAGAATCGATTAAACTTCTTTTAAAGCCAGGCAGCCTTAGTTCATCACCATCAATTTTGTTCATCAATTTTATTTCCTCCAAGGGCAACATTACGGTTACACTTTTTTCATTCGTAATTTGTTGACCATGAAATTCAAAATAATCTTTCCAAGTAATTATCTCTGGATTAATACCATAAATTAAATTTGGCAAAGTTTCTGAATCGGCATCAACCACAAAATTTATTAGTCCAACTAAATCATCAACATGAATAGCATGGCAAACTGAATTTTCAACTTTTGTCAATACGACCATTCTATTTTGGGTTCTAGTAAATGCCAATTTAGACCAATGCAAATAAGGTCCATAAACGATACCAGCCCGAATAACTTTTATTTCCATTGTTGAATCACGCTGGAGAGCCAATTTTTCATTTTCAATTTTCGCCCTTGTGTACCAATCACTTTCAGATGAATATACAAATGGATTATCCAGTACATTTTGTGTTACCAAAGGAGGTAAAACAGCAATACTACTTAATTCAATAAACTTTTTGACTCCAGACTCTTCAGCTGCTTCGAGTAGATTTTGAATTGCTTTTTTATTTTTCAGAACAGATTCATCTTCTGAACCGTATTCTTGTTTATCAATGGCGCAATTAATGACACAATCAACATCCTGTAAAAATGATTTTAATTTATCTTTGTCGGCTAAATCAATAGAGTGATAATCTAAATTAGCGTATCTTACTAAGCGAATCCCAATATTTCTTGACAACAATTTAACATCACATTTATTATTCAGTAAATGAATGGCCAATCTTGAACCAATTTCACCCGAACTTCCTATTACAGCAATTTTCATTTTAAATTAATTTAGAATCAATTAATAACCCCAATCGAGAGACAATTCAGTTCGATTTTCGTAGCATTTTGAGATTAAATTTGAAACTTCAAAAGCATCTTTTAGAGATGAATAATTTTCATATCCACCATTCATTCTGTCAAAAAACTCAATCCATTGGCTTTCAGCGGATGTTTTTTGCACGAACATTTTTTTAGTATCAATTGTTTTTTTAGAAATATTTCTATCAACCAACATATTTTGAGTTTGATAGTTAAGTTCTACAATTTCAACTGCATTTGGATTGTTGAAAGCAATAAAAATAATTGCTTTTTCAAAATTCAATTGGATAAAATTACCCATGAAATTAGTCCAACTTAAATCTATTTGAATAGAAAAATTATCTTGATGCTTAAAAATGATTTGAGAATTTACTTCTATTCCTCCTTTAGAATCGTCGGCATAACTTTCTAGTTCAACTTCCTTGAACCAATACAAACAATGGTCTATAAAATGTGCCCCATAATCCATTGTAATTCCTCCGCCACTCATCTTTTTATTTGTGATAGAAAAAGGAAGGTCATTTTTGGCTGGCCAACCCCCTTTCATGTTTACATAGTTAACTTTTCCAAAAGTTTCCTTTTCGATGAGTGATTTTATATAAATAGAAGCATTTGAAAATCTTCTGTAATATCCTGTTTGAATGGTGTTTGAATAATTTGAAGCTTTCAGTAGTAATTCTTCACCAATTGTTTTGTAATTAGTTAAAATTGGTTTTTCACAAAAAATAGCAACATCTTCAGCCATTAAAAACTTCATCATTTCTCCATGAAATGCAGAAGGGCTACAAATCAATGCGACATCAACGCCTTTAAAATCAACTAGATCAATTGATTCATAATGATTTATATTTGATAAATTTTCATTAGAAATAAAATTTTGAAAATTCACCAAATTTGGCTCAACAATTCCAACAATGGTATGATTGAGTTTTTTTAATATCGGATAATGGAAAGATGTGAAAATATTTCCACATCCGATAACTATTATTTTTTTCATTTGGCAGTATCTATAAGTTAACTTTTGACAATTTTATTGGATGAATATAAAGTGTATGTTGATCAAACAATTCATCTAATTGTTCAAAATTATTCGTGTTTATTTTATCAAAGATCAATTTAGCTTTTCCTGTATCCACCGGAGCATCTGTTCTTTCGGCTGATTTGAAGAATTCATTAGGCAAAAGTCCTTTCATTGAAATATCTTTTTCAGTTTTGACATTTTCACACACAAGTAATATTGTTGTTGGAATTGCAAATTCAACCCAAAGTCTCATGTTTCTAAAAATATCCATGACTCTACAGCATTCATCCATGTCATGAGCAGGTATAACAAAAATATCGGCATATCCAGCAACGATAGGATAAGGAGGATTTAATTTCTTTGTGACAGCAAGTTTTAAAAAATTCCTTAATCTATTTTTAAAATGTCTGTATTTGAAAGGATGATAATATCCTTTTAGATTTCTCCAAGTAATTTTATCTGTTTTAAAGCCATGTTTTTCTAAGCAATTTTTAGCAAACTCATAACTTGGTAAAGTTTCTTTCCAATTAAATGCATGGTGTTTGAAATGTTCTTTTTGATAAAACGCATTCAATCCAGGCATAAAATTCGGGTATTCCATTGGTAAGTCAGAAAGAGAACCCCAAAACCAAGGTAAAAAAGCATCTTTAATATCAATTCCTAATTTTTGAGAGAAATTTCGTTCATTTATTTCTGGATTTAAAATCAAATCATCGCCAATAAACACAAATTGTTTGATTCCTTTATTTTTTAAATATGTCCAGGCTACAGAAACATAGGCCTGAAAATAAAAAGATTTTTCGAAAACAGGAATTACATTAGGTAAATCACCATCGTAGAAAGGAACTAAATGGTAAATTTTAGAAAATCGTTTGGCATAAATTTTCTCCAATTTTGGAATGTTTTGATCAAAGCGATGATTATATATGATAATTAATGCAACACCCATTTAATCTTTTTTTGTTATTACTTCTACATTTGTATCAATGTAACCCGAAGACTCACCTAAGGTGAAACCAAAATGCTTACCATCTTGGTTGATTTCGTTGATTGTAAACTCATGCACAAACTCTAAGAAGTCTAAAGTTTGTGCAAGGCTTCTAACACCGATACTAACTAAATAATTTCCTGGCACTAACGTTGGTTGATTAAAAATAACCTCAAATGTCATTTTATTTGCATCATTTAGTGAGTATGATTCCTTGCTTTCAAAGGTGCAAATTCTTACTCCAGATATTGAATCTATTCCAACCCCAAATTCAATATCTTCAATAATAGTGTCAATTTTTTCAATTTCGAAACTGAGTTTCACGTTTTCCTGCCAGGCAAAGCTTGGTTTAATTTGAATATTATTTATTCTTGCTCTTTTACCATGTTCTATATTTTCTCTGACACCTTGTTTAGATTCTTTTATAGTAGCTGATAGGGAGTTATCAATATATAATTTAATAGTTTCTTTTTTGCTTATTTCCGGAAGTTTTAAGCCATTATTCAATAGAATTACTCTATCACATAAAGATTCAATTGCTTGAATATTATGACTAACAAATAGGATTGTTCTTCCTTCTTTACCGATAGCCTTCATTTTGCCGAGGCATTTTTTCTGGAATTCAGCGTCGCCAACAGCTAATACTTCATCGATAATTAAAATTTCAGGTTCTAAATGCGCAGCAACAGCAAATGCTAGACGAACATACATCCCACTACTATATCTTTTTACAGGGGTGTCAATGTATTTTTCTATTCCAGAAAAGTCTACAATTTCATCAAATTTATTTTTGACTTCTTGTTTGGTCATTCCCAGAATGGCACCATTTAAAAATATATTCTCTCTTCCTGTCAATTCCGGATGAAAACCGGTTCCTACCTCCAAAAGACTAGCTACTCTGCCTCTGATTTTAACACTTCCAGTAGTAGGGGCAGTTACTTTAGTTAAAAGCTTAAGTAAAGTAGACTTTCCTGCTCCATTTTTACCAATTATACCTAGTACTTCTCCTTGTTGAACATCGAAATTAATATCTTTAAGCGACCAGACATAATCACTTCCCCCTTTTCCATCTCTTTGGTTTTCATCCCCAATTTTCAGAAATGGATCTTCTTTTCCGCGCATATTTGCCCACCATCGTTGAACATCGTGTGTTAAGGTGCCAGTCCCTATAGAGCCTAAACGATATTGCTTAGAAAGATTTTCTACTTTTATTACTGTCGACATTTTTGAATTAGTTATACTGTATCTATAAATGTTTTTTCTGTTTTATTAAAAATCACAATACCTAAAAACAGAAGAATAATCATAAACCCCAAACTATAGATTAGGTGGGATAGATTAAAAGTGCCAGACCCCAAAAAGGCATAACGAAAAGTTTCAATTACGGAGGTCATCGGGTTGGCGATTATTATCCATTTATATTTTTCTGGTATTGTTGATAGTGGGTATATAATTGGGGTTGCGTACATCAGGAGCTGAACTCCAAACTGAAGTAAAAAAACTAAGTCTTTGTATTTTGTTGTAAAAGAAGAAATGATCATTCCGAAGCCCAATCCTAAACCTGCCATTAACACAATTAAAAGCGGAGTAAGTAGTATATAACTATTAGGTGTTATAGAGGCATCTTTGTAAATAAAAAAGAGCCAAAAACCAATGAACATTAAAAATTGGATACTAAATTTAATCAGATTGGTAATGATCGTTGATAATGGAATGATTAAACGAGGAAAATATACCTTGCCAAAAATACCTGCATTGTCCCTGAAAGTTGTTGAAGTATTTGTTAAACAGGTAGAAAAATAATTCCAGCCAATAATTCCGGACATGTAAAAAAGTACTGGAGGAATACCTTCTGTAGAAATTTGTGCAACACGACCAAAAATTATGGTAAAAGTAATGGTAGTAAAAATGGGGGCAATAAAAAACCAAAGCGGACCCAGTATAGTTTGTTTATAAGTAGAAATAAAATCCCTTTTCACAAACAACATCAGTAAATCACGATAGCGCCAAACACTAGCAAGGTCCAGAGCAAATAAACTCTTTCCCGGTTCAATTATCTCTGTCCATTGCTCTTGTTCTTCAGAAGATAAATTGTTGCTTTTCATGTTTGCTTGTGACAATTCTTAAATGGTATAAATTCAACATTGAGGAGAAACATAATAAATCTCTCTCAAAGAAGTGTTAAATAGTTATATAAATCTAAAGAAATAAATGAAAGCAAACAATCGTTCATTCTTTGATTTGTTAAGTACTTAATGTGTATAAGTTATTCTTTCAATTCTTTCAATTCTTTCAATTCATCCGATTTGAATTCGATTTGATTTTTTGCTTTGGTCGTTAAAATAAGGAGTAAAAACGGAAGAAAGGGTGCTTTAAAACGCACGAGAACACCAAATAATCCCGATGTGAATCCAGCAAAAAAAGCTAATATCAACGTAAAAAGAAGACTAAACACAAGTAGTTCATTAGAGCGGATAAAATTAATTTTAGTGATGACATTCCCCTTGAAGATAAATAAAAGTGTTAGAAAAATAAAGACTGAAGTTTCTAGTCCGCTAATTAAAAGCAATGGACTTCGAGCTTCCCAAATTCCAGGTCTGTACATTGCTGTTAAGATAGCAGCGGGTGCTTTTTTCAGCATGCCAGAAGAGGTATAATCGGTAATTCCTAGGTCATATCGTTTGGTGCCATATGTAAGGTTGTTTAAGAAGTCAGCTTGCTGAACAGCAGCTTCATCGACATATTTTTGAGTAACCTTACCAATTTCTTCTCCTTGGAGCTCGAGTAATAAAACAAAAGATCCAAGACTCATTGTAATGATAAAAAAACGGATGATGTTTACTAGAAATACGCTATCTCTATATTTTCTAAGAATTCTAGTACTCATAGCTATTAACATTGTTCCCAAAACCGCAAACACCATGAATGACCTTGTATGAAATAAAACAGTAAATAGGAGTGTAAGTAAAATCAATGTTCTAAAACCGCCTTTAGACCTACCATTCATATGTGCAAATAAGTAATGAACGAGAAGAAAAAGACAAAGAAATACTATTGTATCTTTCGATATTCCGCCACACCAAAACGCAACTGAAGGAATGAAAAGAATAGAAATCGCTCCCATCCAGTCAGAAGTTATTTTATAATAACGAATTAAGTCATAAATTTTCCATGAGGCTATGGCAGAAAGATAAGATAAGAAAAGTGTCAAAATGAAGTAGCCTTGCCCTAAAAAAATCATTCCCAGAGAGAGTATTTTACTGACGAAAAAACTATCAGGCTCTCTGTAAATCCATCCGGGAGGGAATCCTGTATTTGGATTGAACCTCAATAGATACAATCCCTTTCCTGGAGTACTAGTCATTTCAATGAAGTAATTTACGGGTGAGCTCCAAAATAAATTGTTTAGTTTTTCAGCTCCTGACCAATATGCCATTGTATCACCACCTTTGTAATAGAACATATATACTGAACCGAAAGCAACGGCAAAAAACAATTTGAAAATGATATTGAGGATGTAATATTTGTAATGCTCATTGCCATCTATCAAAATCATCTTCTTTTTTTTGTTACTCGCAATGATTAGGATTACTATTAGAAAAACAGTAGAAAAAAACACATCAGAGATTGTCAAAGATGCAAGATGGAGTGTTAATGGTGAGGATATCAATGTGTGCTGTTTTTCGTAAATATACTGTTTTTACTGATGATGATAAGGTTGTCCTTTAAGGATCGTGAATGCTCTATAAACCTGCTCTAGAAAAAACATCCGTACCATTTGATGAGAAAACGTCATTTTTGAAAGGGCAATTTTTGCTTGAGCCCTGCTGTAAATTTCGTCTGAAAAGCCATAAGCTCCGCCAATCAAAAACACAACGGTTTTAGCGCCACTATTCAATCTTTTCTGAATAAACTTTGAGAATTCCAGAGAAGTATAATCTTTTCCGTTTTCATCAAGAAGAATAACATAGTCTGTTGAATCAATTTTTTTTAAAATCAATGTGCCTTCCTGATTTTTAATTTCTTTTTCACTTAATTTCTTTGCGTTCTTAAGTTCAGGAATTTCAATTTTTTCTAAAGAGCTATAATGTTTGAGCCGTTTTAAATACTCATTTTCTCCAGCTATAAGATGAGAAGAGGTAGTTTTCCCAACACAAATGAGTTTAATTTTCATTGTACGAAGATATGATTATTTAGATTTGCGAAAAATGGCTAGCGTTTCAATTGTTATTCGGCACTATTTTTGTACATTTATTACTCCAAAAAAAGAAGAGCAATATGGGGGCAATATATTCCTTAGTAATAGCAGTTTTTATCGGTTTTTCTGTTGATTCAGAGGTTCCGCATACTGCTATTGAAGAAGCTTTTGAAAGTGGTAATGCGAAAGCAATAACAGCCATGAGCAAAGAGAAAGTGTTAATAAATGTCCTTGGAAAAGAAGATGTGTATAGTAAAGCGCAAGCAGCACTTGTACTGGAGAGTTTTTTTAGTACAAACCCCTGTTATGAGTTTATGTTTTTCTTTAAAGGCAAAGAAATGGCAAACGGTACTTTCGCTATTGGAACATATAAGACCAAATCGAACGAATACAGAGTGACAGTTCATCTCAAACGAGTTGGAGATGGTTTTAAAATAGAAAGTCTGGTTATAGAAAAGCCATAAACTTTTGTGGTATCGGAGCAATAAGAAAACATGGTTGATAGGATAATAAAAACTGCATTTGAGGAAGATTTAGGAGATGGAGATCATTCATCTCTTTCTTGCATCCCAAAAGAAGCAATAGGGGAAGCTAAGTTAATCGTGAAAGACAAAGGAATAATCGCAGGAGTAGAACTTGCGGAGAAGATATTTAAAAGCTTGGATGAATCATTAGAGATTCAAGTGCTAATTCTGGATGGAGAAAATGTCGATGTTGGAGATATCGTGTTTATTGTAAAAGGAAGTTCAAGATCTATTTTAGGTGCAGAAAGGATTGTGCTTAATTTTATGCAGAGAATGAGTGGAATCGCTACACAGACAAGTGCGATTGTCGAGCTGATCGAAGGTACGGATGCGAAGCTTTTGGATACACGAAAAACTACTCCTTGTTTACGTTATATAGAAAAATGGGCGGTTAGAATAGGAGGGGGGCATAACCACAGATTCGGCTTGTATGATATGATTATGTTAAAGGACAATCATATTGATTATTCTGGTGGAATAGAAAATGCAATTAAGCGCGCGAATCATTACCTCGAGAGCTCAGGTAAAAAAATGAAAATTGAGATTGAAGTAAGAAACGAAAAGGAGTTGGCGGAAGTTCTTCGAGTAGGAAAGGTGGACCGAATAATGTTGGATAATTTTACGCCAGAAAGAATTCGAGAAGCCTTAAAAATAATTCCTGAAATATACGAAGTAGAAGCTTCTGGCGGGATAACGATAGAAACGATTAGAGATTTTGCAGAAACAGGAGTCGATTTTATTTCTGTTGGAGCATTAACACATAGCTTTAAAAGCTTAGACATGTCGTTAAAAGCGACATTTAACTAATCTAAGTCGTCTAGAATATTTTCATCTTTTTTTACGGGCAAAGTCTTTTCGGGTACAAGAAAAGAAAAGCCTAATATTCCCATTCCAGCAATGATAATGTAAAAATGGAGAGGTAATCTCAATATCATAAATACAAGTCCAGTAAATAGGACAATGCTCCCAGTCCAGTATATAAAGTTAAAAACGAGACTGTTTTCACTTTTTGTGAAAGAGAATAAGTTCAAAAAGAGACCAATTGCTCCTGCGATCAAGAAAATAGTTTTTGCAGAACTACTAGAGATAAACTGACGCCCATATCCTGTAAATATAACAATAGCCATTGTGAATGCGATAGCAAAGGAAACTGCTGATATTTTTTTTAACATGCTTAGCTATTCTTTACGTCAATATAGTGTTTAATATCTAAAAGGAAGTCAATATTTTCTTCAATCTTATTCCCTATAACGAGGACGTTAGCGTTCATCAATTTTTTTATCGAATCAACCGATTTTATTCCACCGCCAATTATTAGTGGGACTTCTAACTTTGATAATTCAGTCGCAATAGTTGCTGGCAGGTGTTCATTCGCTCCACTTCCGGCATCTATGTAAATTAACTTTTTGCCTTGTAGAATTCCAGCTTTGGCTGTATTCAGGATAATATTTTGATTATTGATTGGTATAGGAGTAGTTTGGCTTACATAAGCAACAGACGATTTCGTTCCCCCATCAATAAGAATGTATGCAGTTGGAATAATCTCAATATCCATATTAAAGATTTCATTTGCTGAGTTGACATGCTGTCCGATGAGGTATTCTGGATTTCTACCCGAGATAAGGCTAAGATACAACAATGCATCGCCTTTTTCAGAAACTTGGTGTGCATCTCCAGGAAATATTACAACTGGAATCGTACTATTCAATTTGATAAACTGTATGACCTCTTGAAAAGCTTCTCTACTCACCGTACTTCCGCCAATAAAAATATAATCGACTGATGCGAATTGACACTTTTTTAGTAATTCGTTTAATTGAGTTAGGTCAGAACATTTGTCAGGGTCAATTAATATTGCAATTTGACCTTTTTTTGAAGCGAATTGTTTATATATATCTACTGTTCTTTTCAACGTCTTCTTTATTGAGGGTTATGATTACTTCGTTAAGTTCAAATGTATCGATTTTAACCGAAAGCACATGGTCTTGATTAATAATTGTGCCAATCCATTCCGAATCCTGATTCATGTCAATAAGTAGCTCCGTTTTAAAGATAATTTTTTTTCGCCCAGCAAGCTTATAGAGGCATTCTTTGGCTGACCAAATTTTAGTCAAGACTTTATCATTTTTAATATCGAATTTAACACGCTCTTTTTCAGATAAGAACTTGGCTCCAAGTTTTTGAATATTTGGACGTTCAATCTCCAGATCTAAGCCTACTTGATGCTTTTTGTTGCAAGCTAAACCAACAGCACCTTTACAATGACTGATAGAAATAAAGCCATGGCTTTCTATATAAGGTGCCCCATTTTCTGCGTATTCAATGTATTGGAAACCGAATATACGGTGTTTTAATATGCGAGAAGCAACAAATTCTCTTTGTCTGTTTTCGCTTTTAAATTGATTAAATCGAATGGTTTCTTCTTTTGAAAGGTACTTTAAATAGCGTTTAGGTAAGAAATAATTAAAACTACAAATGTGTATAGTCGAATGATTAATCTGTATTTTTTCGAATTTAAAAGGTGTCATCTGAACTGTAAAGTTACCAACCTTTTAGAATAAAATAGTTTAGACCTGTATATTTGTCTTGAAAATTAAAAACATTCGCAACTTTCATCAAAAACTAATGCCTAGTTTTGTTAAGTAAAGTTAATAAACAAAGAATTAAATAAAATTAACAATTTGTATCTTGAATTTGATTTTTTTTTATATTTACGCGCTTAATGTTAGCATTTAAGTAATTTAAATAAACTGCACTTATGTTATTGAAACTAAATTTATTACTTGTAAGTATCTTACTCACACTTTCTTATGGTTTTTCTCAGTCAGGTCTTGGTACTATAAAAGGTACTGTATCTGACTCCGACACGAAGCAACCAATTCCTTTTACAAAAGTAATTCTTAAGACAGAGGGTCAAGTTAAAGGTGGAGCGAATACAGATTTTGATGGAAACTTCCAAATCAATTCTATTCCTGCTGGGACTTATGACGTTGAAGTGAGAAATGAAACGGAAGGTTATAAGCCACTCTCATTAACAGGAGTTAAAGTGAGCTCAGACAAGATTACATTCTTATATGATTTAGCAATTGGCAAAGCAAAAGATGTTCAAGATGTTGAAGAGGTAACTGTTATCGCTTACAAGATTCCATTGATTGATCGTGATGGTGGAGCTTCTGGAGCTACAATTGGTAGAGAAGATATTGCGCGTCTTCCAGTTCGTTCAGCTGCTGATGTTGCTGGTACAGTTGGTGGGGTAAATAAGTCAGAAGGGTCAGGTGCAATTAGTATTAGAGGTTCTCGTTCAGATGCAACATACTTTTACATTGATGGTATTAAGGTCAGAGGGTCATCAAGTCTTCCGAAATCAGCAATTGAAGAAGTGTCAGTTATTACTGGTGGTCTTCCTGCAAATTACGGAGATGCAACTGGTGGTATTATATCTATTACCACAAGAGGTCCATCATCAAAGTATTTTGGTTCTATTGAAGCAGTTTCTTCCGGATTCTACTTCAAAGGAAGTGATCCTGATGGTTATGATGGTAAAGTAATAGGATTAGATAAATATTCTTACAATCTAGTGGAAGGTTTGTTTTCAGGTCCATTATGGATGCAAAAAGATTCAACAGGTAAAAAGACGAAGCCAAGATTAGGCTTTTTACTTTCGGCTAACTATACATCACAATTAGATAGTAGACCATTAGCTGGCGGTTCATCTCGAATTAAGAAAGATGTTAGAGATGAGATACTAGAAAATCCATTAAGACCAAATGCAAGTGGTTTTGGGTCTACTTACAGTGCATTATATTTAAAAGAAGATGATTTCGAAAATGTCGATTGGAGAATGAATGCTGCTGCATCTTCTATTTCAGCTCAAGGTAAAATTGATGTTAATACAGGCCCATCTGTAAATGTTACGTTTGGTGGTTCATACAATTATTCCTGGGGTAACATTTATAACAGAACAGGTTCTTTATTTAATTTCTCAAATTTCGGATCTTATAAAAGTACAGATTACAGAGTCTACGGAAGAGTAACACAACGTTTTTCAAACTCTACAGAAGGAAGTAGCTCTAAAATTAAAAGTGCTTTTTACTCTTTGATGGTTGATTACTCTAAGACAATTAGAAATCAATTTGACCCTAAGCATGAATACAACTTGTTTAATTATGGGCACGTAGGTTCATTTGAATTAGAAAGAGAGAGAACATACGCGGGCATTTCAAATGATGGCCCAGTGCAAGATGTAATTCCTCCAGTTGTTGGTGTGACGTTTACACCATCAGATGCAAATCCACAACTTGCAGCTCAAACTGAACAATATTTCAATTTATATTCTCCAGAAGCTGCATGGCAAAACGAAATTCACTACAGAAATTTTGACCAAATAATTCAAGGTAACGGATTGAGAAATGGCGATGGTCCTCAATCAATTTATAGTATTTGGAGCAATATTGGTTCACCATATAATTATTTCCAAAAAGCACAAACTGATCAGATTAGAGTTTCTGGTGCGGGGTCTGTAAATATCGGTGATCATTCGATATCATTAGGTTTTGAATATGAGCAGCGTTATGATAGAGGATGGACTGCTGGCGCGAATGGGCCAATTTCATTGTGGACATTGGCACGTCAGTTGACAAATTCACATTTACAGCAAATTGATTTAAGCACACCAACTTTAACTTTCAATGCTGAACAAGGTGTTATTTTCACAAGTTATGAGCCTTTGAATTTGGGATATGCTAGTGAAAGTGGTACTGGAATATATGGTGGTGCTGAAAACAATGATCAACAATCATTTTTTGATTATAATTTAAGACAATACCTTAACGAGAATGGATTGATTTCAACAGGTGTGGCAGATGAGGAATATCTGAATATTGATCAATACGATCCTAACATCTTTACATTAGATATGTTTTCTCCAGATGAGTTATTAAATAGTGGTAGCTCTTATGTTTCATATTGGGGTTACGATCATACTGGAGAGAAAGTAAAAGGTCAAACAGATATCAATAATTATTTTGAGGAGTTTGATGAAAATGGAAACTATAAAAGATTTGTAGGAGCATACCAACCAACTTATATTGCAGGATATATAATGGATAAGTTTTCTTTCCGTGATATAGTATTTAATGTTGGTGTTCGTGTTGATGTATTTGATGCTAATCAGCCAGTACTTAAGGATAAGTTTCTTCTCAGTACTGCAAGAACTGTAGACGAAACCAAAGCTGTACTTGCTGATAACCCATCGTTAAATTGGATTAACATCCCTACTTCTATGGGATCTGACTATATCGTATATGTAGATAATGTTGACAGTCCAAATGCCATTAACGGTTATAGAAATGGAGATGTTTGGTTTGATGCAAATGGAATTGAAGTTACTGATCCAAGATTATTAAGAGGTCCTGAAGGAATTGCACCTTACTTGACTGATCCTGATAATAAGAATGATATAAAAGCTGATATCTTTGAAGATTATGAAGCGCAAGTGAGTATTATGCCACGTGTTTCTTTTTCATTCCCTGTATCTGATGAAGCTTCTTTCTTTGCTCATTATGATGTGTTAACAAAGCGTCCAACTTCTGGTGTTCGTTTTGATCCAGCTCAGTATCAATTTATTTCTTCAACAAGTTCGACAATTAATAACTCTAATTTGAAGCCAGAGAAGACAATTGATTATGAATTAGGATTTCAACAAGTACTTACCAAAACTTCATCACTTAAAATTTCAGCATTCTACAGAGAACAAAGAGATAATGTACAACTGATGAATGTTACTGAAGCTTTTCCTCGTACTTACAGTACTTTTGGGAATAGAGATTTTGGAACCGTTAAAGGTTTAACTATTGCTTATGATTTAAGAAGAACAGGGAATCTTAGAATGACTGCCAATTATACATTGCAGTTTGCTGATGGTACTGGTTCAAGTGCAACTTCTGCAGCCGGAATTATCAATGCTGGCCTGCCAAACTTAAGAGCTATTTTTCCATATAGCTTTGATCAGCGTCATGCAATTAACATAACGATGGATTATAGATATGGAAACGGGAAGGATTATAATGGTCCTTTAATTGGAGATTTCAAAGTACTACAAAATACGGGATTGAATGTTGTTTCGAATATCGGTTCAGGGTCACCTTATTCTCAACAAATTAATATTACAGATCAGGGGTCATTTACTCCTCAAACTTCAGGTTTAACAGGAACAACAAATGGTTCTCGTTTACCTTGGACATATAGATTAGATCTTCAAGTGGATAGAAATTTCGATTTGGAAATTGGAAAGGGAGATAAGAAAAAAGCAACTAGTTTAAACGTTTATGTTAGAGTTACTAATATCTTGAATCAAGAAAATGTTCTTGGTGTTTATAGAGCTACTGGTAATTCTGATGATGACGGTTATTTGGCAGCTGCAGCTAGTCAGACTTCGATTCAAAATCAAGTAGATGAACAGTCGTTTAGAGATTATTACACCTTGAAGGTGCAAAATCCTTTTAATATTAGTGCACCAAGAACGATTAGATTAGGTGTTAAATTTGATTTTTAAATCATAATTAAGAAAGACATTATGAAAAAGCAATTAATAGCAATAGTATTAGGTTCAGTATTCATACTGAGTTCTAACAATGCATTCTCGTATTTGAAGACAAATGTAAAAGAGAATCAGAAACCAACAAAACAGAAAGACGCTTCACAAGTTAAAAGCGCTAACTGTTCTCCTGCAACAGGTAAAATCACAATGTCATTCAATGACGTTAGTGCTTTCCTTGAGACTGGTGGTAGTATGTGGCAAGATCGTGGTAATGGGGTCGCTGCTTATGAGATTCCTAAAGGAAGCGGCTTGAAAGTTATTTATGCTGGAGCTCTTTGGATGGGTGGTACAGATGTGAATGGGCAATTGAAAATTGCTGCATTAACATTCAGATCAGATGAAGATTTTTGGGCTGGTCCACTTTCTGTAGGATCAAACAATGGTTCTACTGGATTAGGAATAGGAACCTACAATCCCGCTGATCCTGTAGGAGATGATGCAATACGTGATTTTGGATCTGCTACAATTGATCAAGATCAGTGTGAAGCATATGATAAATTCTATACTGTTCGTAAATCTGAAATTATTCAATTCAGTACATGGTGGGATTGTGGTGCTGGCGTATTACCTCCAGAAAGTTGTACGGATGTTAGTGCTCCAAGTAGTGAAGTTATGAATAGATTGTACTCTTGGCCAGCTCATGGGGATGCTTCTAGATATCAAGATTTTTTCTTAGCACCTTTTTATGATAATCCAAATGGACCTGCTGGTGCAGATTTATTTTACAATGTTGAAGATGGAGATTACCCTTGGTACGATGATATTTTGGGCAAAGATGATGTAGAGTGTGGTTTTGATAGAAGAATCACTTTGTTCGGTGATGAAACGCATTGGTGGGTATTCAATGATGTTGGAAACATTCACGGTGAAACAAACGGAGAACCAATTGGTATGGAAATTCGTGCACAAGCTTTTTCTTTTGCTACAAACGATGAAGTAAATAGAATGACTTTTTACAATTACGAATTAATTAATAGAGGTACTCAAACATTGTTCGATACATATTTCTCACAGTATATCGATGCAGATGTTGGATACTTTAGTGATGATTTTGCTGGATGTGATGTTTCACGTGGATTAGGATACATGTATAATGGTGATAATTTTGATGAGGACAATGGTGGTAATTTAGGTTACGGTGAAAATCCTCCATCTGTTGGATGTGATTTCTTCGAAGGTCCATACCAAGACGCTGATGGTAGAGATAACGTAGGGCCTTATTTTGATGATGTATTAGGTGTGGATGTCATTCCAACAGTTAATGAAGCAATAAGTGATACTGGTATTGTTTATAATGGTATTGGTATTGGATATTCTGATGGTTTAATTGATAATGAACGTTTCGGAATGCGAAGATTTACATACTATACTAACGGAGCTCAATATCCTTATTCTGACCCTAACAATGCAAATGAGTTTTATAATTTCATGCAAGGTGTTTGGGCAGATGGTTCAGAAATGTTTTATGGTGGTACAGGAGCTGTTGGTACACCTGGTATTACTATAACTCCATCTGATTACTTATTTCCTGGTGATTCTGACCCATTAAATTGGGGGACACAAGGAACTGACCTTGGATTTGATTGGAGTGAAGTTGATACTGATGGTGCAGGAAACTCAAATGTAGCTGGAGATAGACGGTTTGTTCAATCTGCAGGACCATTTACATTGAAGCCAGGTGCTGTAAATAATATTACAATAGGTATTGTATACGGAAGGGCTTCAGACGGTGATGCTTTTGCTTCGGTTGAAACAATGAGAAGGGCGGATACAAAAGCACAAGCGTTGTTTGATTCTTGTTTTGAAATATTAGAGCCACCTTATGCTCCTAAATTAATAGTTCAAGAGCTAGAAAATGAATTGGTATTGACACTTTCTAACCCTGGAACATCTAATAACTTTCAGGAAGCTTATAAAAAAGAAGATAAAATCAATATTGTAGATCCTAATCTTGATCGTTTTTACACATTTGAAGGTTATCAAATTTATCAGTTAATTGATGAAGATGCTTCTATATCTGATGTTTTAGATCAGAATAAGTCAAGATTGGTTTTTCAATGTGATATTGAAAATGATATTATTGATTTGGATAATTTTATTTTCGATGAAGCGCTTGGTTTTGCCATTGGTTCTCAAATGGTTGATGCAAATAATCAAGGAATACAGCATTCTTTCTTAGTTAAAGAAGATGCGTTTGCTCAAGGGAATAAGAATTTGATAAATCATAAGAGATACCACTTTATTGCTATCGCTTATGCACATAATGAGTATTCACCTTATGATCCTAACGACCCTTTACTTTTAGATGGTCAAAAGAAGCCTTATATTTCTTCAAGAATTGCTTATGATGGAGCTGCAATTGCTTCAGTTGAGGCTATTCCTCATGCTCCAATTGCTGAGTCTAATGGATTAACTCAAAATAGTTCTTATGGCGATGGTCCAATTATTACACGACTAGATGGTCATGGAAATGGTGGTAATGCAATTGATTTAACTCAGACCTCAATTAATTCGATTGTTAGTACAGGTTACGAAATCAATCCTTCTTACCAAGCAGGTAGAGGTCCAATCAACGTGAAAGTTGTAGATCCTTTGAATGTTGCTGATGGATACTTTGTTTGTAAGTTTAAAGACTATTCAACAACAGCCTCTAATGCGGTTGCAGATACTGCTAGCTGGGTAATTTACAGATATGAATCTCAAGGAGGAGCACTTATTGACTCGATTACTTCTGATTTAGCAATTGGAAGAGCAAATGAACAAATAATTCCTGATTGGGGAGTTTCTGTTCAAATTAATCAAATAGAATACCACATTAGTTCTGAGAATGGTGTAGCTGCAAGTCAAGCTGAAGTTACAGATTTATTAGAAGCTACTTTATCATTCGCAGATAGTTCGAAAAGATGGTTAAGAGGTGTTACGGATAATGATGTTATGTATCCAACAAATTGGATTCGTTCAGGAACTTTTTCGCCTGATACTGACGCAGGAATTAGTGGACTTCAGTGTAATGATGATCCAGATGTTGCAAATTTCTTAGAAACTTGTGCATATCCTGACGAAATAGGTTATGATGATGATAAGAAATGGGCTAAAATACTTGGAGGGACTGTTGCACCGCACAAAATAGTTGGTTACCAAGATGAATATATGCCTCTTGCTTATTACAATTTATCTTCTCCAACTCAAGCGAGACAGCATGCGTCAATAAAATATTTACCAAGTGTAGATATTGTGATGACGAGTGATAAATCTAAGTGGACTTATTGTCCAATTATTGAGTTAGGTAGAGTTTCTGCTTTCAATGTAGGAAATGCTGAGCCAGGAGAAATGAGAAAAAGTCCAAGTGTTGATAAGAATGGAAATAATGATGGTACTGGAAATACTGGAATGGGTTGGTTCCCTGGTTACGCTATTGACGTAGAATCAGGAGCTAGACTTTATATGTCGTTTGGAGAAAACTCATTTTTAGCGATTGATAATGGGGCAGATATGAAATGGAATCCAACAGAAAGAGTTTCAGATGCAAATGGTAATCCAATATTGGGAGGTATGCACCCAGTTTATATCTATAACTACCAAAAGAAGTCCATTAACAATCACTTTCAAGGAAATGATTATCCTGCGTATGTGCCTTCTGATGCCGAAAACTTGGCAACAAATCAGCTCTATAACGATATGTTGCTAATTGAAGCAAATAATAATTCACAGAAAACGAAGACTTACGGAAATCTTTCATGGATAGTTTATCCTCTAGCTACAGGAACATTTTCAGGCTTTGGAGCTGAACTCTTAAGTACAGAAGCGACCATAAGTCTTCGAGTAAACAAGGAGTACAAAGATTTTTATACTGCTGGAGATATAAATGGAGGCCCTAATAATGGTCGTCCAATGTACTCATGGAGTATGGATGATTTGGCAACAGAAATTGGTAGTCAAGAGAGATTATCAGAGGTGTTAGATATGATTAACATTGTCCCGAATCCTTATTATGCTTACTCGCAATATGAGGATAATCGTCTAGACACGCGTGTGAAGATTACTAATCTTCCTGAAGTGTGTACTGTAAAAATTTACAGTGCTAATGGTAAATTGGTCCGAACGTTTAAAAAAGACAGTCCAAGGACTTCATTGGATTGGGATTTGAATAATTCTAAAGGAATACCGGTTGCAGGTGGTATCTATTTGATACATGTAGATGTTCCTGAAATTGGAGAGGTGATTATTAAATTCTTCGGAGGAATGAGACAAATTGATTTACAAGGTATTTAATAAGAATAAAACAGATACAATGAATAATTCTATTTTAAAAATTAAAACCCGATTTATAATTGGAGCAGCCATTATATCAAGCTTCTATGTAAATGCAGGTAATGAAGATCGTGTTGGCTCTGCTGGAGCATCACATATGCTGGTAAATCCTTGGGCACGAAGTGCTGCTTCTGGTGGAGCTGGTATTGCATGTGTTAACGGGCTCGAAGCTTCATTTATAAATATTGCTGGACTTGCTTATACAGATAAAACTCAGATCAAATTCAACCATACAAATTGGATGGGTTCAGCTGATATTGGACTGAACGCATTTGGTATTGCACAGAGAGTTTCAGAATCTAGTGTTTTATCTTTCAGTATTCAATCCATGAATTTTGGTGATATTGATGTAACAACTGTAGCAAATCCTGAAGGGCAGATTGGTGTGTTTTCACCAAGAGCTAATATTTTTAGTATTGGTTATGCAAGAGCATTTTCAAGTTCTATTTCAGGTGGAATTGGTTTTAAAGTTATCGCTGAGTCAATTGCTGATTTAAAAGCTACAGGAGTAGGTATTGATGCAGGAATTAGATACGTTACAGGTGAGCAAGACCAAATTAAGTTCGGTATAACATTAAAAAATGTAGGACCAGTAATGCGTTATAAAGGTGATGGTTTAGCAAATCAAGCAACATATGTGGAAACTGGTGAGATTGTATCATTGGAACAGCGTTCAGCTACCTATGAGCTGCCTTCATTATTAGCAATTGGAGGTTCTTATGACTTCATCTTTGGTGAAAAGAACAAATTGAATGTCGCACTTGCATTTACAGCAAATTCATTTTCAAGTGATCAATTTAGACTTGGACTTAATTACATGATGACGCAAGAGAACTTTGCATTTAATCTTAGAGCAGGTTATGTGTATGAAAAGAATTTATTAGATGTAGAAAATAGATCTAATGCACTTGTTGGACCTACTGCAGGTTTTTCAGTTGATGCATTAGTTGGCGAGAACAAAAGTGCATTAGGTATTGAATATGCTGCACGTTTCGCAGGGGTTTTTGGTGTCATTCACACAATAGGTGCCACGATAAGCTTAAAGTAAAACAAAATTATTATATTTGAATAGCAAGAGAGTTCTTATGAGCTCTCTTGTTTTATTTAACACTATTAGAGATGTCAAAGATTAGCTACTATACTGAAGAGGGCTTAAAACACATGAAAGACGAGTTGTTTCAAATGGAAGCCGTTGAACGACCTGCAATTTCAAAACTAATTGGTGAAGCAATTGATAAAGGTGATTTGTCGGAGAACGCTGAATACGATGCTGCAAAAGAAGCACAAGGACTTTTAGAAATGAAGATTGCAAAATTGAGAGGTGTAATAGTAAATGCAAGAATTATTGATGATACTAATATTGATAATTCTAAGGCATATATTCTTTCAACTGTTAAAATTAAACATGCTGTAAATGGCAATGAAATGATTTATACACTTGTTGCTGAAAATGAAGCAGACGTGAAAGCTAATAAAATAAGTATAGATTCTCCAATTGGAAAGGGCCTTCTTGGTAAATCTATTGGTGATATTGCCGAAGTGGTTACACCGAATGGAATGATTCAGTTCGAAATCATTGAAATTACACGTTAATGGCTACGATTTTTTCAAAAATAGTTAGCGGAGAAACCTCTTCTTTTAAAGTGCATGAATCAAATGAGTTTCTCGCCTTTCTGGATATTATGCCTTTAAAGAAAGGTCATGTTTTGGTTATACCAAAAGAGCAGACTGACTATATTTTTGATTTGACTGATAGTGATTTGTCTGCAATGATTCTTTTTGCTAAAGAAGTAGCGCAAAAGATTAAAGTGGTTTTCCCTTGTAAAAGGATTGGAATGGCAGTAATTGGACTTGAAGTCCCGCACGCACATATCCATTTAGTCCCTATCAACAACTTAGCTGATATTAATTTCTCCAACGTTAAGCTTGAATTAACTTCTGAAGAATTGTTTGAAATTGCTACTAGTATTAGTTCTGTTCATCTAGATTAGGACTAATCTTTAGTTTTTGGAGTGAAATTTGATAACTTCAGTGTATGGTCACTTTTAAAAACTATTCTCCCTTATTAAAGATTACTCAATATATATTGGTATTGTTCACGATTTTGAGCTTTGGATTTAATAGCATAGCTCAGAAAATAGAGAATCTAGATCCTTTAAAAATATTGTTTATTGGAAATAGCTATACGCATATGAATAATATGCCTAAGCTATTTGATAAAATAGCGACTTCAAATGGTGAGAATGTTGAGGTTGTAATGAGTGCCAAAAGCAGTCATACTTTTGAAATGCATAGTCAACGTTCTGAGATGTATGCTAAAATTAACTCAGAACAATGGGATTATGTTGTTTTACAAGGTTTTAGTCGTGAATTGAGTTATTCTAAACAGTATATTGATTCTGTTTCTTTGCCATATATTCAACAAATTGTAGATTCTATTCATCAGAACAATTCATGTACCGATGTTATGCTTTTTATGACTTGGGGATATGAAAACGGCTTTAAGAATAGAGATGAGATAAATACTTTTTCTAAAATGGCAAAAGCAGTACAATATGGTTATCGTTATATCGCAGATACATTAAATCTAATGATTGCTCCAGTTGGTGATGTCTGGAAAGAAGTGCGTTCTAATCCAGCGATTCAACTTTATGAAAAAGATCAAATGCATCCTTCTGTAATGGGATCTCACCTGATTGTAACGACACTCTATACTTCAATTTTCAAGAAAAAATCGATGTATCAATCAGCGTTTAACGTTGGGAACACTGAAAAGATGAAGTTTATTGATGATATGGCATATAATTATATTTTATCGAATCCAGTGCCGCATCACTTGAATAATAATCAATTGACTTTATCTGCTGAGACAAGAAACAGAAAGGAATTTTATTTATTAGCGAATGCTTTATATCCTGGTTCTTCTGCCGTTTTATGGGATTTCGGTGATGGAACACGGTCAAGAGAAGTTGACATAACTCATCGTTACAAGAAAAAAGGCACTTATACGATAAGGCTTGAAATTATTGATGGATGTGGGATTCGCAACAGTAAGCATACAGTAACTTTTGTAAAGCCAAATAATATTTTTAGGCGTAGAAAAAAGTCTAAAGAAATGCGTGATTAATCTATCATTGAATAAAAAAAAGGGTATTAAAAAAACGCTTAATCGGATTTAGAATAAATGAGAGTTTCTCTTTAATCCAATCTAAATACTTGATCAACACTACAAAAACTCCAATAAAGAGAAGGGCACCGACTAAAACCTGCCAAGGACCCAAGCTCTTATGAAACAATTTGTTTAAACCCAATGAGGTAATACTCCCATACAATAGTACCATGTGTAGAATATATATGGTGAGCGTGTTTTGTCCAATCTTCAAAAAAAGACTTGAATTTTTAAGTTTACTTCCCCATAAATTATCTACATACATCAGAAAACTAAGAACCATAAAGACGATACCAGCGCGTTCTAATAACCAGTCAATTTTTACAAATTCATAATTCCAAGATGTAGATAATAAATCTATAAATGAATCTAACCCACCAAGGATTATTTTTCCAGCATAAAACATCACTGCACCTATAGAAAGAAAAATAGTAGGAAAAGCCATAGTTTTTATTTTATTCGGAAAACTGTGGAGCAGAGCACCAATCATTGCACCGAAAAAAGTATATCCCATAAATGGAAAGATAGGGAAGTGGATAGTGTTTTCTCTTCCTGAATTATAGATTGACTTAATACCCGACAGTAATTCTTTTTCTATGAAAGTTCCACTTCCGTAATATTTCTTAATAAAAGGATATAAGCTAAAGACACTCATAGCTGCAATCAAAAATAAAATCCACAAAGGAATGACTCGGATTAATTTGTAAAACCCAAATATGATTAGAATACTTAATATAGCAAAGGCAATACATTCAAGAACATGAAATGAATAGAATTGCACAACTGCTCCCCAGAAAATAAGCTCAATTACGCGCTTAAAACCTTTTCGAATTCGAATATTGGTAAAGAAGTTTTCATGACTATTCTTGAGCATCAGGTAAACAAAAATCAATCCTGTAACAGTAAGGAAAACTGGAGCTGTAAACCCTCTAACAAAACGCCAGGTGAAATAAATGATGTTGTCTGGATCCCGAAAACTCTCCATTAATGAATCGTCAACAAAATGTCCTTCTAACATCAATAAAATTGCTACGGAACGAGCCATGTCAATGAACTTTATTCTGTCTTTCGGTGATTTATTAGAAGCTGTAATCGTTGACATTAATTTACAAATTGAACACAAAAATAGGATTTATTTTTAATCCTCGCTTTAATTGCTCTTTTAGTAAGGGGGGCTTGAATTTCAAATTAATTGAGCTCATCATTTCTATCACTTAATCTCCGAAGAAATATACAATCTCAACTCTTCATCGCTAGCATCGATCTTGACGTAAATTGATTTAACCATAAACCCGATTAAATCCTTAGTATCCACGGTCATTGTAATCTCCATTTCTTCACCTGCTTTTAATTCTCCTTTTTCTGCTTCAGCAACTGTGCAATCGCAGGGTATTCTGAATTCAGAAATTGAGATAGTTTCATTTGATTTGTTCTTAACTCTAAACGTATGGGTCAGTATATCACCACGCTTCGAATCACCATAATCAAATACAGGGTTTGTGGTCGTCAATGAAAATTCTTTATCATCTTCTAGATAGCTAACGCTTTGAATCTCAATCTTTCGCTCAATGGCTGCATTTCTTGAATAAACTGAGTTCTGAACATCATTTGGATTATCACTTGTTAATTGATTCGCTGTATATTCACCAAAGGGTACTTGAGAAAATATTACTTTCCCACCATTTTGAGCGTTATTGTCTAAATACTTAGCAAAAACGCCTCCATTAAAACGCCTCATATAGTTTACCAAAGAGGAAATTCGACGTTTTGTTAAGTTCACATTGTAATTCGTTTTAGCGAGCGGACTTGCAAACCCTTTAACAGTAATGTTAATTTTAGCTCCTCGATCTAATTCTTTCAAAAGCAATTCTCGAAACAACTGTAAATCCGCAACACCCTTATCTACATATTCGATAAAAAAACTTTCAATGTCGAGCATTGCAAAATCAGCTTTATCTCCGCTGAGTCCTTTAGAATATTCTTTTTGATAGCGGCCAATCATAATTGTATAGTCATCATATGTTTCCATATAACTTTGAGGAGTTACAGTGTCCCAAGAGTCAGGATTTGGAATGTCATTGTGAAAATATAGTGTAACAGGCAGTCGTTTGTTTAAGTCAGCTAACGTCTCTTCCTTTGAAGGTGGAATATCTATTATTGGAGGAATAAGCATAAATATATCACTGCAACAGGTGGGGTTCTTGCTGTACATTACACCAATTCGATTTGAAGTAACATAACTTGTATCACCCTCAGCAAAATAGTAGATGTCATTAGCGGAACTATTTACTGGCAGTCCAGCATTTATAGGTTTGTTAAATTTGTCAGTGAAAGCTGAGGAAAAGACATCATATCCACCAAAACTATTGTGCCAAGAAGAGGAAAAAAACAAAGCTTGTTCTTTAGCGTCCCACCAGGGAGTAATTTCATTGTCAAGTGTATTGATTGTTTTTATTGCTTTTACCTTTCCGTATTGATTTCCATTTGAAATAACGGAATAATAAATATCTAATCCTCCTTTTCCGCCTTCTCGATCAGATGAGAAAATTAACATTTCTTTCCCATCTATTAAAGCAATGCATGGCATTGTTGTATTTGCTTGCGGTTGATTAATTATTTCTCCCAAAGAATCTATGTAGGACCAATGGCCATCAGTATAATTCGCAATCATAATTTTGCATTTATAATTGTACCCGTCTTCTTGGCATTTACTGAAGTAAAATCGTTTCCCATCCAGCGAAAAAGTTCCATTTCCCGTGTTTAAATTTTCAACAAACAGGTCTACTATTTTTTCAGAATTAGAGAATTTCAAATCAACAATTTCACTGGAATAAATTGATGTTCTGTAGCTTGAACTATATACCTCTTCTGCAGCGCTAATAGAATCGGCTCTCAAGCTAGAAAAGATCAATTGCTTATTGTAAATACCATGTCCAAATTCAGAGTTTTTAGTATTCACACTGGCAGGCAGAGGACTAATAATTATATCTGTAGTGTCTATAGCACTTGAAAGTGCCCATACAACACTGGCTAATTCTTGTTTAGCTTTTTTATAGAGATAACTTTTTTTCTGCTTATAGTATTTCTTTTTAGCCTTTTTAAAAGTTGAGGCTGCTGCTTCGTATTTACCGTTATGTTTCTGCATTAGTCCCCAGTTTAAAAGACTGCTTGGGTATATTCTTGCTTCCTCTCTGTCATATACCTTTGCGTAGTAAAATTCTGCTTTTCGATAGTCTTTATATGCACGATGGGTTTCTGCAACATTCCATAATATATCTATGGTGTTGGAGTCCAATTCCATTGCCTTTTTATAGTATTCTAGAGCATAATAATAATCACCTTTATCTGCTTGCTCTTTGGCGAAAGACAAGTATTTCTTTAAGTTGTTTTGAGCATTAATATTAACGACAAAAAAAAAGGAAAATAGTATTAAATATAATCTGGGCATATTCGATGTTTAATTTTCTTCGGTTTAAATCTGTGAATAATATAACGAACAGCAATCTCAATTCCTCCTCTTGCTCTACTGGCAGGTACTAATTTTGAAAAATTGATATCGTAGCTTAAACCGAAAAACCAACTTTGATAATCAACGCCAGCAGTAATAAAAGCAGCATCTTTATTTCTGTACCAAATACCAGCATAAAGGGCTCTATACTCTCCAAGTCTTTTCACTAAGGTATATTTAACTGAAGAGCCAACTACAAACTCACGGTATTTTCCCTGAAGCGATAAATTTATACCGGGTACAAGGTCAAGATCAGGTGTCAATTTATAAATTCCTTTTCCGAAAAAGGTTGTGCGTATTTCACGCTTTATTTCAGTGGTAAAAAAGCCTTGGTCAGGACGATTCAAATTAAATGCGCCAACACCTCCAATAAAATTGAAACGCTCATTTATATAGTAATGATAAATAGCGCCAACGCCGACGGACATGTTACTTCTTCTGTCACTTTGAAAAGTTTCGCCACTGCTTAGTGCTGGGTTATAACTAATCCCGTCAAATTGATTGTCAAAGAAGAATTGGTCACTGTTAAATTGACGATGATTTAACCCGAAATTCATACCGACGCGAATATTATGTGTCGAATCGGAGGTGAGTTTTAAATGATAAGAAACATTACCTTGTAATTCTATTGTTCGAAATTGACCATCACCAACTACATCATGAAAAAATGAAATCCCATACCCAATGTTATTGTACTTAATTAATCGAGAATCACTCGAAAGTGAAAGTGTTGAGAAGGGAACCGTAACGCTTCTCCATTGATCTCGATAATTACCAATAAAGCGATAGTCTCCTATGAAATGTCCAGCATTTGCGGGGTTTTGAAAAATAGGATTATCATTGAATTGTGACCAATGAATATCTTGTGAGTGAGCTTGAAAGCTCACTATGATTAGAAATGAAAAAAGTAATACTCTCAAGTTTCTTGTTTAATAGATTGAAGTTACAAAAAAGGAGAATGAAATCAAATAATATTAGTCTTCAAGAAAGAGTAGAAACATTATGATTCCAATCAGAAAGAGTAATATGAACAATTTAGGATCCTTGAAAAGCGGTTTCTTTCCTCTTTTGGTTAATTTCTCATAGTCGTGATGCAGACGCGAGAAATCTTTCTGACGCTTAATTTGAGCCTCAGATGGAGATAGATTTTTCTTTTCTTTATTTAGTTTAAATTTTCTCATTTATTGATGTTCCAATTTTTCCCAATACGCTCTAATATTCGGTATGTTCTCATTTTTGCGTTTGCTTCACTGATAGAATAAATTTCGGCAATTTTTTTAAAACTCATGCCTTGAAAGAAACGAAGTTCAATAAGATCAAGGTGATCTTGTTCCAACTCATTCATCATATCAATCAGTTTTTCTTGTTCTTCTGTTGTCATATAACTGCCAATCGAAGCTTCTGTTGCCATGTCAGAAAGTTGATTTTCGTCAATAGAAACCGTATAAATATTTTTTTGTTTTCTGAAAAACATGGAAACTTCATTGTGAGCTATTGTATAGAGCCAACTGCTAAACGGATGTCCTCGATCCTCGTATTTGGAAATGTTAGCCATTGCCTTTATGAAAGTTTGCTGAGTTAAATCGCCAGCAATATCCTCTTTTCCTCCAAGTCGTTTGAAGACAAAACGAAAAATTTGATCAAAATACTTATCATACAATACACCAAAATAATAGCTTTGGTCTTTGGCCAGAACGATTAGTTCAGATTCTGATAGATTTTTTATATTTCTTTTCTGATTCAAATAGAAGTGTTTCAGTTATAATGATAAAAAAAGTAGAAGTAACAGTAAATATTTTATGGAGTACTTAAACTGAGAGGTATTATTTTCCCATTCATCCATTGATCGGCATTTAATGCAAAGTCCACTATATATTCAGCCATTTTCATGGCCGATATTGGTGCTTCATATCCAGGGAAGGCTTCCTCAAGCATTTCGGTTTGGGCAGCTCCAAGACATAGACAATTCATTTTTATTGCTGTGTCTTTGTATTCTTCAGCAAATAGTTCGGTAAAAGAAACAACTGCTGCCTTTGAGGTCGAATAAGCTGTCAGCCCAGGAAACTTAACACTACCTTGAAATCCACCAATAGTGCTGATGTTTACGATATGTGCTTGCTCCATTTTAGGTAAGGCTGCTTGTACGGTTTGCATAACACCGATTGCATTTACCTGGTAACATTCCGATAAATCACTACTCGTCAATTCTACAAAAGGCTTATTAATAAGTTTTCCCGCATTATTTATAAGAATGTCAATTGATTTGAAAGAATTAAAAATATGAGATGCTTGTTCTCTAACATCGTTTTTTGATAAATCGAAAGAAAAGCATTTTACGTTCTTAAATGAAGAGAAATTGTTCTCCATTCGATCTAAATTTCTTGAAAGCGCCAGAATTGTATATGAGGAGTTAGAAGCTAATCGATTTACAATTTCTTTCCCAATTCCACGACTCGCGCCAACAACAACTATTGTTAATTTTTCTTCCATTACTAATATTCTATTCTTATCATATGTTTAATCATACGTTATGACAATTTCTTCACTTCTTGGGAATGATTGACATGCTAAAATATATCCTTCCTCTACTTCTTTGTCCGTTAAGGTATAATTCATTTTCATATAAACATCACCTTTCAATACTTTTCCTTTACAAGAGCTACACACTCCACCTTTGCATGAATATGGCATGTCAATGTCTTCATCAATTGCTTTGTCAAGAATAACTTTTTTAGAATCTAAGTCAAACGTAGTTGATGTGCCGTCTACGAGAATGCTAATTTTACTCTTTCCTGAAAAATTAGTGTCCTCAGTATGTCCATCTGACTTAGTTAAAACGGGAGTAGTGAAAAGTTCGAATTTGATTTTGTCTTTCGCTACACCAAATAATTTTAAAGTTTCACTAATGTCTCGAATCATTTTTTCTGGACCACAAATAAAGAATACATCGGATTTTAAGATTTCCAAATTAGCTTTAATTAATGTGGTGAAACTCTCTTTTGATATTCGTCCTGAAATAAACCCTTCTTTTTCTTCCCGGCTTAAAAAATAAGTGCTTTTGGTAGAAGAAAGTTCATCAATTTCTGATTTAAATAAGATCTCATTCTCCGAACGATTTCCATAAAATAATGCTGCAGTGCCTTGATTTTTTTCAATTGATTTCAAGATTGATAATACAGGCGTAATTCCACTTCCAGCTGCAATGGCAACAATCTTATCAGTGTCACCCGGGAGAATGAAATTACCTTCAGGTTTAGTGGCTAAAATTTTCATTTCAGAGGTAACTTCATTGTTGAACCAAGCTGAAATGACACCATCTTTCACCTTTTTTATGGCAACTGATAGCATTTCGTCAGGTCCACTGCAAATTGAATAAGATCGACGATGTTCTTTTCCATTTAAAGTAATGCTAAAATTAATGTATTGACCTGGAGTGAAATTAAAAATACTTTTTAATTCCTCAGGAATAGAGAAAGTCACTTTCACTGTTTCTCCACCAATCTTTGCTGTCGAATCCACAGTTAACAGATGAAACCCTTTTGGTGTTTTTGTTTTGTTGGAATCACCGAATATTTTCTTGAAAAAAGCCATAATTTTATGTGTTAATTTTTATTCGTCATATGAAATAACAAGTTTTTCACTTGTAGGGTGAGATTGACAGGTCAGGATGTAACCTTCTGCTACCTCTTCATCAGAAAGGGCATAATTTTTTATCATCATCGCAGAGCCTTCCATTATTTTTGCTTTGCATGTACAACAAACTCCACCTTTACATGAAAAGGGTAAATCTAGTCCTGTTTCATTCCCGGCGTCTAGTAAAGAATTAGATGCTGAAAGCACATATTCAAACTCAAATTCATCGTCGTCGATAGTAATGTGAACGGTTGCTTCATCTAAGTGAGATTCAAGATCAACTTCATCAGGTTCATTACTTGTGAAAAGCTCAAAATTTATTTTCTGCTTTTCTACAGAATGCTCCATTAAAAAGTCTTTAGTGGAAAGAATCATTTCTTCTGGCCCACAAATGTAAAATGAATCAGAATTAATATTCAAGGCTCCTGCTTCAAGAAGTTCAGCACATTTTGCTTCATTAATTCGGCCACTGAATTCGTTCTTATCACTTTTTTCTCGTGTGAATAAATGGAAAACGTTTAGTTGATTTGGGAAATTTGATGATAATTTATCAATCTCGTCCATAAATATTGTAGAATCAGTATTTTTGTTTACGTAAAATAACGTTGCGCTATTCGATGAATGATCGAACAGCTGTTGTTTTACAATTGATAAAATAGGTGTAATTCCACTTCCAGCTGCAAAAAAAGTAGTTGATTTTTCATCATCAGAGGATATTTTGAATCCACCAAGCGGATTGGAAACATTTATTGCATCGCCAACTTTTAATTCAAGATTGGCATAACTTGAAAAAGATCCACCTTCAATTTTTTTGATTAAAACAGATATTTCGTTCTCGAAAGGCGCTTTCCAAATCGAATAAGCACGTCTTATTGTTTCATTATTAATTGTTGCTTCTAGAGTTAAATACTGTCCTGCGGTATATTTAAAATCAGAAGTTAAATTTTCTGGCACATCAAAAGTAATCGATACAGCGTCATTTGTTTCTTTTTTAATTCCCTTAATTCGAAGACTATAAAAATCCATCTATATTTTTTATTTGTTATTCTTATTTAGACAAAAATAGAACTTTTATAGACTTAGATAAAAATCTAAGGAAATAGTTACAAATGACTTTTGTCATCTTTTTTTTTAAAGATTATTCGTAACTTGCAATCAATACAAAAAATCGTTAACAATGACAGACTTAGATAAATTTTTAGAGAAAATAAATAACAATATAAAAATTGAACCAAAAGACTGGATGCCTGATGGTTATAGAAAGCATTTACAACGTCAAATGTCGCAGCATGCACATTCTGAGGTCATAGGGATGCAGCCAGAAGGGAATTGGATCACTCGGGCTCCTAGTTTGAGAGCTAAAGTTATCTTGCTTGCTAAAGTACAAGATGAAGCAGGTCATGGACAATATTTATATTCTGCGGCTGAAACTTTAGGTAAAAGTCGTGCAGTTTACATTGAAGAATTACAATCTCGAAAAGCAAAGTATTCAAGTATTTTTAATTATCCAACGCTTAATTGGGCAGATATGGGGGCAGTTGGATGGCTTGTTGATGGTGCAGCCATTGTGAATCAAGTTTCATTGCAAAAAACTTCTTACGGGCCGTATGCTCGCGCTATGGTTAAAATATGTAAAGAAGAAAGTTTTCATCAACGTCAAGGATATGAGATTATTTCAAAAATGGCACTCGGCTCTCCAGAGCAAAAAGAAATGGCACAGGATGCAATGAATCGTTTTTGGTGGCCTTCGATAATGATGTTTGGCCCACATGACCAAGACTCTGCTAGAAGTGGTGATGCTATGAAATGGGGAATTAAAATTGAGTCAAATGATGATCTAAGGCAAAAGTTTATTGATAAAACAGTAGCTCAAGCAGAACTAATTGGTTTGACAATTCCAGATAAAGATTTGAAATGGAATGAGGAGACTAAGCACTATGACTTTGGCGCAATGGATTGGGATGAGTTTTGGAGTGTTGTGAATGGTGATGGACCATGTAATGATGATAGAATTAATCATCATATTAAAGCACATGAAGAGGGAAGATGGGTGAGAGAAGCAGCTAATGCATACGCAGAAAAAAACAATTAATAAAAGAAAGATAAAACCACAATGGATAATCAAGGAGATATTTGGGAAGTATTTATTCAGAGTAAACCAGGCTTAGCTCATAAACATGTTGGAAATATACATGCTATGGGAAAGGAAATGGCACTTCAAAATGCACGTGATATGTATACAAGACGTCAAGAAGGTACATGCATTTGGGTTGTGAAATTTGCTGATATTACTTCTTCGATTCCAGAAGAAGATGGCAGCTTTTTTGAACCTTCTAATGATAAGATTTATAGACAAGCAGTACATTACATTATGCCGGAAGGGTCAAAAAATATTTAAAATGAAAAACGAGTTAATTAATTATTGTCTCCGTTTGGGAGATTCAAGCTTGATTCTTGGACAGCGTTTAGCTGAGTGGTGCAGTAAAGGGCCTATGCTGGAAGAAGACATCGCACTAACAAATATTTCTTTGGATTTTTTCGGTCAATCAAGAATGTTGTACTCCTACATTGCTGAACTAAAAGGCGGTGATGAAACTGAGGATACTGTTGCGTTTAGAAGAAATGAAAGAGAATTTTATAACATTTTATTAGCAGAACGACCAAATGGACACTTTGGAGATACAATTGTTCGAAGCTTTTTTGTAGATGCATTTAATTTTCATCATTATTCAAAACTGAAAGAAAGTAAGGATAGTGTAATTGCTGCTTTTGCAGAGAAATCTCTAAAAGAAGTGGTATATCACTTAAGACATTCAAGCGAATGGGTAATTCGTTTAGGTGATGGTACAGAAGAAAGCAAGTTAAAGGTTCAAACGTCATTAAACGAACTATGGACATATACTGGAGACATGTTCGATATGAGTGATGGAGATCATTTATTAAAAACCGAAGGGATAGCTGTTGATTTAGAAGAAATAAAACCGCTTTGGAATGCTACAATCGAAAGTGTCTTAAAGCGAGGAAAGTTAGATTTACCAGAAAGTAAATACATGCAAAAAGGAAGCAGAAATGCAATGCACTCAGAGTATTTGGGGCATCTTTTATGTGAAATGCAATATATCCAACGAGCGTACCCTAATTCTCAATGGTAAAAAAAAATAGCGATTGTCACTAGAGAAAAATATATGGAAATGGTTGGAAAAGGTTCCTGATCCAGAAATACCGGTGCTCTCAATTCTTGACCTTGGAGTTGTTCGAAGCGTCAAGGTTAACGATGAAGAAATACTTATTGAAATCACCTCTACGTATAGTGGATGTCCAGCTACAGATGTTTTTATTGCCGATATTAAGTCAGAGCTAGAAAAGCATAATTTGACAAATGTAAAAGTTCAAATGAAATATTCCCCTGCTTGGACTACTGATTGGATTACTGATAAGGGAAGAGTGAAGCTGAAAGAGTTCGGAATCGCACCACCAGTGAATGAACCTGATAAAAGCATTTTATTTGCAAAGTCATTTGTTGTTCCTTGTCCAAAATGTGACTCTGATGAAACACATTTGGTAAGTCAGTTTGGAAGCACAGCTTGTAAAGCACTTTATCAATGTGATAGCTGTCAAGAGCCTTATGATTACTTTAAATGCTTGAGGTGAATTATAGTTGTTAAACTGAAAGTTTGTATATTGATGAAAAACGATATAAAAATTAACTAAGATGATTAACAAAACACTAATAGTTACATTTATTGCGATTTCCTTATTCTTCATGGGATGCGATTCAGGTTCTTCAGCTGAAGAGTTTAATGGTAGCTTTTTTGAGCCTTCAGATGATACTACAGTCGAAGAACTTGCCAAAACAAGTGTGGTTCGAAAGGAAGTTAATGATACTTACGCCATTCAGATTCCAAGCGATTTAACAATGACAACGAGTTTAAATGATGATGCTTCTTTACAATATAATAATGTTTATAGCGAGAAATATATTATTGTAATTGACGAGGATAGAGATTTATTTGAAGATGCAATGAATGAAGCAGATTTATACGATGACGATATGTCTTTGATTGGCAATTTTGCAGAAATTCAACTATCCTCATTTAGCGAAGGGGTGACGATTATAAGTCAATCAAATGTTGTAAAAACAAAAGTGAATGGTCTAGATGCTCATCTTTATGCTTTTGATGCTCGAATAGAAGGAATAGACTTTGACATTAGCTACTGGATCGGATACATTGTAGGTAGTGAACGCTTGTATTCTGTCATGGCATGGACACTTGAATCATTAAAAGACAGTTATGAGAGCGAAGCAAATGCGATACTGAAGTCCTTAGAAGAATTATAAACAGAGTTACTTCACATTTTTTTCTGTCTAAAAAAAAATAATATTGGTTTGCGATGTTTAGTCTCACACCATTATTGTTAATTGAAACCCCCTAAATATTCATAAGACCTTATTTTATAAATTGTTTTGAGTTATCTTTCAAAGGTTGTTTTAACTATTATTTGACTACCTTAAAAAGTGATTTATTATGATGATTAACTACAGAGATTTAAAACTCATAAAATCCACGTTTATAACATTTTTCATTTTATTCATTAGTTTATTATTTATAACCTCTAGTCTATATTCACAAAATTATTCGAAGAATGATCAGTTGCTGGAGTATTTAGGCGATGAAAAATATGAAAATGTTTTATTGTCTAACCCAAGCTGTCTTCAGTACCTAAATGTTAGATGTGAGGAAGGATACCATATTTTGGATTATGTTGATGAGAAAATGTCTGATTTTCAAGTGGTAATAAAAATTCCAAAATTCAATACAGTCACCCAAAAACTTGAAGCTGTTTCACCGGAGGAGTTTTTGTTAGATCTAGAGTCAGAAGATTTCAATTTTTTAAAGTATAAGTTTCAATTTGAAAGAACTAAAGCTACCTATTATATTATAGGAGATTCGGGGAAAGTTATAATGATTTATCCTGTTGAATATATTAGTAAAATAATTAATTCAAAAAGATAAAAGATGAATTTTGCAAAAAAAAATAGAATCGGGTTTATTGGATTAATTATTTTATTGAGTTGGTCAATTTCATATTCTCAAGATTACACAATTGATAATGGAGGAACTGTAAATACATGTTCAGGAAATTTTTATGATTCTGGAGGTACTATTGGAGACTATTCTTCTGGTGAATCATTTACAATGACTTTTTGCTCGGATGTGGCAGGAGATCAAATTGTCATTGATTTTACAATGTTTGAGCTTGAGATTTTCTTTGATGATTTATCTATTTATGATGGCCCAAACACTTTGTCAACTCAGATTCCCGGAAGCCCTTTTTCAGGCACAACTTCTCCAGGAATAGTTACTTCATCTTCAGGTTGTTTGACTTTCGAGTTTAACTCTGATGCATCGGCTAATTTTCCTGGTTGGGAAGCTGCTATTAGTTGTATTTCTCCACCACCTCCTACATGTTCAGATGGAATTCAGAATCAAGGTGAGACTGGAATTGATTGTGGAGGGCCATGTGCTGCTTGTGATATTTTGATTTCATCGGGCGGTACAATAAATACTTGCTCAGGTACTTTCTATGACTCAGGGGGTAATGGGGCAAATTATTCAAATGGAGAATTGAATGAAATGACAATATGTTCTTCTACACCTGGAGAAGTAGTTGTTGTTGATTTTTTAATGTTTGATATTGAGAATATCTTTGATGATTTATTTATTTATGATGGACCGAATACCGGATCAGCTCAGATTCCGGGTAGCCCATTTACGGGTACGCTATCGCCAGGTACTGTTACTTCATCTTCAGGATGTTTGACATTTGTATTTGAGTCTGACATTAGTGTTAGTGATATTGGTTGGGAAGCTGTTATTAGTTGTATCGTCCCACCGCCTCCCACATGTTCAGATGGCATTCAGAATCAAGGAGAAATTGACATTGATTGTGGTGGGCCATGTGCGCCATGTGTAGGTGTATATATTAGTGAGGGGGGAACGGTTAATGTTTGTGGTGATGTTTTTTATGATTCAGGAGGCCCTTCAGGTTTTTATGGAAATAATGAAGATGAATTAATTACAATTTGTCCTTCAATTCCGGGCCAAGCTGTAGTTCTTGATTTTACTTCATTTGATGTTGAAGGTACTGTAGCTGGTGATGTACTTTGTGTATATGATGGATTAGATATTTTAGCACCAACATTTGGTTGTTATTCGAATGATTCTCCTCTAACTGGAATTGTTCAGGCTAATAATCCTTCTGGCTGTGTTACTTTTTGGTTTCAATCTTCAGGCTCTATAACTAATGATGGATGGGTTGCCGATATTTCTTGCACTACCTTGTGTCAAACTGTTATAGCGACAGCAAATTTCTCGCCAGCACCTGACCCTGATGGAGTCATTAGACTTTGCCAAGGAGATGATTTACAATTGAATGGTGTTGGTGTATATCCTGATAATGGTTTTAGTTATACGCAGTCTGATGGGACTTCAACTTTTGACTGGTTTACAGGAGATGGAGGAACACAAACGGGCCAAAATTTTTCTTATAATTATCCGGTAGAGGGTGGTTTTTTAATTCAATTAGAAATATCTGACATAGAAGGATGTTCTAATGCAAATGATATTGATCAATTGGTATATGTCTCAACAACTCCTAACTTTGCTGGTTCAATCGCTAATCCTGATCCAATTTGCGCTGGAGACCCATCTGACATAACTGGTGTTGTGACTCCTGTATTGTATGAAATTATATGTACAGTTCCGAATTTTCCTTCACTTTCCTTGCCTGACGGCTCAGGAGTTTCATATCAAGCAAGTGTAAATTTAGATTGTTACCTGCCTGGACAAACTCTAGACAATATCAACGATCTTTTTGATATTTGCCTAAACATGGAGCATTCTTATATGGGCGATTTAAATATAGCAATACAATGTCCCAGTGGGGAAGTAATAGATTTAGTGAATTACCCTGGAAATGGCGGAGGAGGTACTTATTTAGGTATTCCGGTTGATAATGATGGTCAGCCAGCAGCTCAAGGCACGGGCTTTGATTATTGTTGGTCACCCACAGCCACAAACGGTACTTGGGGAGCGAACTCTGGTGGAACTTTAGCGGCTGGCACATATGAGGCTCAAGATAATATGGCTGGGTTAGTTGGTTGTACGATGAATGGTGACTGGACGGTAATTATTACAGATAATTTGGCTTCAGATAATGGATTTATCTTTAGCTGGAACATCAATTTTGATCCTGCTTTGCTTTCAACTACAACGACGTTTACACCAACTATAGTTAACTCTTCATGGTTGCCAGATCCTACAATTGTATCTGGAACAAATCCAATCACAGTTGAGCCAATAATTGCCGGATCTGCCTGTTACGTTTTTGAAGTTGAAGATAATTTTGGCTGTTTTTATGATACAACTATTTGCATTACAGTTGATTTGTCTCCCGTTTTGGACCCACCGAATGATATAATTGTTTGTGGTGATTATGTTTTACCAAGCATTACTGGTTCAAATTTAACAAATAATGAAGCGTATTTTACTGGAGCATTAGGTACTGGTACTCAATATAATGCTGGAGATGTCATCACTTCTAGTATCTCTCTCTTTGTATACGATGTACTTTCCGTTGCTCCATTTTGTGATGATGAAGAACCGTTAACTATAACAATAGTTCCTATGCTTATTGATGCTGGACCAGATCAAATAGTTTGTGTCGGTGGAACAAACGTAACAATTGGTGCCGATCCAATAACTTTGACAGAAGGGGCTAATTATACTTGGTCGAGTGCTGCAGGTTCAGGGACTATTGCCTTTTCAAACCCAGGGCAAGACAATGGCCAAGTGGTTGTTGCCCCTAGTGTAACTACTGATTACTTTTTGGAAATTAGTTTTGATGGGTGCATTGTTAACGATACAGTTACAATTTTTGTCGACGTACCACCAACAGCTTCTAATCCTTTGCCAATGGATGTTGAGTGCTTTGCTGATATATTAGGTCAAGATCCAACAGTTGTGACTGACGAGAATGACAATGGAGCGACACCAACAGTTGCATGGGAAGATGACACTTCAGATGGTTTAAGCTGTCCAGAGACAATACTAAGAAGATACCGAGTAACCGATGATTGTGCAAACTTCATTTTTGTTACACAGACTATTATTATTGAGCCAACAACAGTTCCAGTTGTTCCAGCTGATGGACTAAGTACTGTAAACTGTTTAGTTGATGCTCAAGTTGTACCAACAGCTCCAGCAGGCATTGTTGATGTTTGTGGTAATCCACTTACACCAGTAGTAACTACACCAGCAGATATTGCATGTGAAGGTGATATGGTTTACACGTTTACTTATACTGATTGTGCTGGCAACACAGCTGATTGGTTGTACACTTATACAATTGACATTCCAGCCTTTACTATTCCTTATACAAATGATGTAAGTGTTGTCAACTGTGTAATTGATGCACAAGTTCAGCCAGCAGATCCAGGAGTAGTAGTTGACATGTGTGGAACAACACTTCTTCCAGTTATTACAGCACCATCTCCAACAGGATGTACAGGAGTAGGAGCAGTATGGATCTTTACTTACACAGATTGTGCTGGTAACACAGCAGATTGGACGTATACTTATACAGTAGCATTAGCACCATTTGTTATCCCATTTGCAGATGATGCAAGTACAGTTAACTGTTTAGTTGATGCACAAGTTGAACCAATTCCCCCAGGAGTTGTTAATGATGCTTGTGGTAATGTGATTGTACCAGTAGTAACTACACCTGCAGATATTGCTTGTGAAGGAACAATGACTTACGTATTTACGTATACTGATTGTGCTGGTAACACAGCTGATTGGACGTATGTTTATACTATTGATATTCCAGCATTTACTTTACCTGCAGATGATGCAAGTACAGTCAACTGTTTAGCTGATGCTCAAGTTGAGCCAACTCCTCCAGCAGGAATAGTTGACATGTGTGGAACAGCACTTGTACCAGTAGTAACTACACCAGCAGATATTGCATGTGAAGGAACAATGACTTATGTATTTACTTATACTGATTGTGCTGGTAACACAGCTGATTGGACATATGTATATACAATTGACATTCCAGCATTTACTTTACCTGCAGATGATGCAAGTACAGTCAACTGTTTAGCTGATGCTCAAGTTGAGCCAACACCTCCAGCAGGAATAGTTGACATGTGTGGAACAGCACTTGTACCAGTAGTAACTACACCAGCAGATATTGCATGTGA
>ERZ651776.797-NODE-797-length-41422-cov-4.728359_pt1 | contig 41422 bp, 26 predicted proteins | sample MGYA00514761_ERZ651776 | MGnify/ENA metagenome assembly ERZ651776
AATAACTGAGTTAAAAACTGAAAGAACCAAAATCTTCAAAATATAAAAGACCGCCTAAATTGTTTTTAGACGGCCTCATTATTTTTGCTAAATTTTATTGACTTAATGCTATCATTATTAGTGATCATATTTAGGTAAAGATTTGAAAATCGAACGTAGAGCAATCCATTAAAAGTATCCTCTTAAACTCATATAGTGTTTTAGGACGCCACAGCAGCTCCAAACTAACTCGTTAGACAACTATTCTACTACAACAGAATAAGTGTTCTAAAATATGTCCTAAGGGCAAAACTCTTGAGTTTTATTCAAAGGAATTAGATCAACTAATTTGAAGATTCTATTTTGAATATAAAATACGAAGGTGTTATCTAGAAAATAACGGATACACTTTTGAAGAATATATAACCCTTTGTATCGACACCTTTATTTTAGAAAGATATCTTATACTAAAATTAACGTGAGTTCGACATACCTTTTCTTCTTTTTCTCTAGTATACGACAGAATGTAAGTTCTGGGCGAGATGAGGCGGTGGCAATTTCCGTTAAAAAATTTTGAAGCCTTGGAAACGACAAAGCGTGAACTTTAGGCATGGAGGAGCGACGGAGGAAACTCCTTGTAGTTTTTCGCTTTAAGCGAAAGAATACCTAATATGCCGTAAGGTTCTCCATACGGAAAACTTAAAATGATATAAAATAATTACCAAGTTATAAGTTAGTTAACTTCGCTATGAAATGATCTGTATTATTCTAATATGCCCAAGTTCTAGCCCCTTCATTAGTCGCTGTACAAGGACAACTACCTCTGCCTTGAAGAAAGTCAAAACCTATTGTAATAGAATGTGTTCCAGAATTTAACGTTATGAAGTCATTAAGTGTAATTTGATAGGCATACGACACGAAGAAAATTGACCTTTTTACACCTACCATTGGACCTATCCCTAATGGATTTCCAACTTGATCATTAAGGAAACGATAGGTAGCTCCCGCCCAGTAATAATCATTTCTTCTATTATACTTACGGTACTTTAGATTAATATCTGTGCTCGATCTCCCGTCACTCATATATCGTTGATAAAATATAGACGGCTCCCACTGTGAGTAATTATTAGTTTTATAGGTATAGCCTGAATAAACTTGTAAGTTGAATAACAAATTAGGTTCAAAACCAGAAAACTTGTCAATATCCTTTGGGAGAATGTTATTGGCATTTACACTAAGAAAAATCTCTCTAAAACGATACAACGCTCCTACATCAAAGTTTAGATTTGTTACAGCACGATTATCTGTAACAAATGGATCTATAAAAGGCATATCTATGGTAGGTGAAAAATTTTGTATGTCAATACTAAAACTATTTGTATTTACTGATAAGCCAAAAGAAAGATACTGTTGTGTCTTATAATCAAGCGTGAGATGGTGTGCGTATGATATTTTAAATCCTTGTTGACGCGTATTTCCATTTCTATCGTTGTATAATGACACGCCTAAACCAGATCGATCCGCAAAACGCAAATCTGCATAAAGAGCTTGGTTATCTGGCGCATTAGCAATACCTACCCATTGTGTGAGTGCATTGAGACGTATACGAAAATTATCACCTATACCCGCAAAGGTAGGTGCTACTACAAAATTACTATCTGCTAGGTATTGACTAAAAACAGGTAAATTAAGTTCCTGAGTAAAACCTTGCGTAGTACTACACAGAAATAGCACATAAAGGATGTATTTTATTAATGTTTTCATAGGTTAAGTTTTTAAGTTGCTTCGGTATTATCTATACAGCGTAAAGTGACCAACAAATTGTCGATCATTCTCTGAAAGACCCAGGGTTACTACATACCAGTAATCACCAGAAGGCAGTTCTTTGCCATCATATTCTCCATTCCAAGTGTAGCCAGGGCGTATAAATGCAACCACACGTCCATAACGATCAAATATTTTAGTTTTAAGGTTCGGATAGTTGTCTACGCATCCTGGGGCCCAGGTATCTGCTACTCCATCATTATTCGGGGTAAAATAATTTGGGATACATACATCAACAAATTCAATAAAAATTTCTGCTTCAGCAATACATCCAGCTTGATCAGTTACCGTCACCCGATACGTACCTGTTTCAGAAATAATAAATACGTTCTCACTACCTGTGGATATATCATTAAATGTATACTCATAATTACCAAAACCTCCTGTTGCAGTCGCTATGATTTCATTATAATTCCCCTCTACAACAAAAAGTGATAAAGGATTGATCAGATCAATATCAAAGAAATCTGTGCTCTGGATACATCCATTAGCATGTCTAACCAAAATATAATTTGCCACGCTAAAAGGAATATCTGTAAACACATTACTGCTTTGATAAGGACCTCCATTTAGCGAGTATTCCAAAAGTGTTAGATCTGTTATACTGTCATCTACCGTTACGGTAACGACATTACTTGGAAGATTATCAATACATAAATATTCAACGTCAACTAATGGATTAAGGGTTACAGATTCTGGAAACGATATATTCCAAACAGATTCACATCCCTGATTATCTCGAATATAAACTATGTGATCCCCTCCCGAGAGATTAGTAAATGTAAATACAGTTTGCAAAGCTTCTCCTGTAGTGTAAGGACCATTTTCATTGTCAAGACTTACAGAATACGGAAGTGATCCTCCTGAAATGTCTACACTAAATGAACCGTCTTGTTCTCCTGAACACTGTTCTGGAAATATAGAATCTGCGACGATGCCAAGTATAACTGCTTCTGGATCGATCAATGTAAATTCTAGGGTTAAGAAACACCCTAATTCATCTTGAACAATTACAACATAATCTCCAGGTTCTAAATTTTCAAAGACATTAATGTCAAAAAATTGATCTAAATTAGGCGAAATGGCATATTGAATCATTCCAGTTCCTCCAGTTGTGGAGATTTCTAGTATCCCATCATTTGCACCTCTACAGGTTATTTCGGTAATATCTAATGTAGCATCCAGTCCGTTTTCAGGCTCAGTAATTTCTATAGTTTCAGAAATCGCTTCGCAATCTCCACTTTCTACAAGTACTATATAAATACCAGCTGAAAGTCCTTCAAAAGTGCCAGGTGGATTTTGACTTATTGGAATGGTAGCACCTGTACTATCCTGTAACGTATATATATAATCCCCTACTCCTCCTTGAGCTGTTGCAATTATACTACCAGTGCTATCACCAACACAATTTATAGCTGGATTCAAAGAATCAAAATTAACTTCTAAGGGTAGTAAAGGATCTATTGTTATCTCATTAAAAACACCATCGATACAACCATTTGCATCTCTTATGTAGTATTGATACGAACCTACAGGTACAGTAAAGCTAACGCTGCTTGTAAAGGTTCCTAAAGGATTACTGAAATCACTAGTTTCACTATAAGTGTAAGGCGCTATACCACCAGATGCTGTTAATGTAAGTGTTGCTTCAGTAGCGCATGTCTGAGCTGTATTTAAAACAAGACTTGCTTGAATTTGATCTGGTTCGGTAATGGTAATATCATCAGAAATAAGTTCACAACTATAAGGATCTTGAATCGTAACGGAATACAGACCTGCACCTAAATTTGTGAACGTATTGGAAGTTTGAGGACCAAATGTACTTGGGTTAGGAAAAATTCGATTAAGTGTGTAATTGTAATCAGCTCCTTGACCTCCAGTAACGTTAGTAATAGTAATAGAGGCTGACTGATCTCCAAAACAAGTAACTTGAGTAGTACTTGGAACAAAAGTTGCATCTATAAGGTCAGGAACTTCTAATAATATAGTTTCACTATGTAGACATCCATTTGCATCACGTACAGTTACATCATAAGAACCAGCGCTTAAGTTTTCAAATGTTCCATTACTTGAAAAAGGTACAGTGCTCGCTCCATCAAGTTCATACTCATAAGGTGGTGTTCCTCCAGAACCAATTGCTGTTATAATTCCTTGATCATTCGTACAAGTTACATTGAAGCTTTCTGAAGCACTCAAGGATAAGGCCTCGATAGGGGTTGCTATATTTTCAGTATTTGAAGTTGCAACACAAAATGGACTTTCAGTAGCTGTGACACTTATTGTATAATTGCCTGCCTCTAATCCAGTAATGAGTTGCGGATTATTGCTCGTATTAGAGGTTTGTATTGGGCCGACCGGTGTACCTGTACTATCTAATACTTGATACTCATAATCGCCTGTATAGCCACTTACCGTAAGTTCCATCTGACCAATAGTATTTTCAAAACAATCAATGTCCTGAATAGTGCTTATTGTTGCCTCAATAGTATCAAAAGGATCTATCACAAATGGGTCTGTTAAGAAATAACAATTCGTATCCAAGTCATTTACCTGAAAGAAATAGGTTCCTGGATTAGCTAGAGCAAAAGTATTTGATGTTTGAGGTGTTCCATCAGGAAGCAACTGGTAGTTAAAGTTTCCAGAACCTCCAGTTACATCTATTGTTACCTCACCAGTGCCATTACAATCGATCGGATTGATTGTTGCTATTGCTGCGGCTGTAATTGTAGGTAAAGGATTAATAGTTACCGTATTTGATCCTGTACAACCATTAGCATCGGTAACAAATACATCAATTGTTTGAACACTACCCGTATCTAAAATTGTAAATGTATTTGTAGTGGAGTAATTAGTTCCATCTATACTATATGAATATGGAGCGGTACCTCCAGACCCTGTAATAGTTACCATTGAAGAATTTACAGAATTATCTGGTGCACACATAAATTCGGTAGCTATAGCAGAAGCTTCTAAAAGAGAGGGTTGATCTATAGTGATGTCTGCCATTTCAAAACAACCTCTTCCAGAGTTCACTTGTACAGTATAAGTGTCTGCTGGAAGATCAAGGAAAATATTTGAATTTTGAGCAGGTACAATAATAGGCGCAATAATCTCGTATGTATAGATTGGATTGTCATTTCCAGCTAATAAAGTCACTGTAATACTACCATCGTTTCCAGCAAAACAACTTACATCAGTTACGTCAGTTTCAAAAGTTACAGGAGTAGGCGCATCGAGAGTTATTTCTATTGTCGCTGTACAGGTACTTAATGGATCTGCATCTCCTACTGTGATGATGTACGTTCCAGATGGGACTCCAGAAAATATGTTGCCAGTGAGTGTCACTGAAGCAGGATTTGGAGCAATTGTATACGTATAATTTCCAGAGCCACCACTAGCATTCACTTCGATTTCACCATCATCGTCATCACAAGATGACAATGCTATCACTTGTACACTCGGGGCAAGTGGAGCTAAAATATCCAACGATATGGAATTACCACATCCGTTTGCATCTTGAACTTCTACCGTATGCGTTCCAGAACTTAGTCCTGAAAGCGTAAAAGGAATTGTTTGTACTTGAAAAGCGCCACCATCAATACTAAAACTATAAGGTGGAGCTCCAGCCGTGGTTAGTGTTACATCAATTTCAAAATCACCTTCTGGTGTGTTACAAGAATTTGCTACAACTGCGTTTACCACTGGAGAAGGATCCATATCAACTATTTGAGCTGGACTCGTCACGATACACCCATAGGCATCTTGTACGTGTACATAATAGGTTCCTGCATCAACATTAAAAACACTCTGATCAGCCCAGGATGGATCTGTTGCCAAAGGAGCAGTAGCAGTTGTAGTAATTTGATATTGGTACGGTGAAGTTCCATCTTGACCTATTGCAGTAATAATACCAGAGGCTAGATTACAATTTGCATCTTGATCAATATTTACAGATAAGTCGAGAGGTATTTGTGACTCGTTGATATTAAACGATGCCGTAATGACACCACAACCTGAGTTAGATCCAGAGGTTTCACTTACCAATACATAATAGTTTCCTACTCCTAAAGGACCTAAATCAGAAACGGTTATTGAAGAATTAGCAGAAACTGTATCCATACCTGAGACTCCAGTGGTAATTTGATTTAGAGAATTAAAAATCTCATAATCAATAGCTACATCGGTACCATAAATGCTGGTTACAGTAAAGGATACATCACCGTCACCATTTCCTGTACAGGTAATATTATCAATATCTGGTGCAGAAACTGATAGCGTTGAATCTGTTGGTATAGGAATATCTGCTGTTTCAAAATACGTACACATGGTCGCGGCATCATAGACCATAAATGTATACGTAAGTCCTGGGGTTAGACCTGTAAATATTACGCTTCCTGGAGACGATTCTGGAAACCAATCTCCAACAGGATTAGGATATACTGGAACAGGATCTGTATATATAGCAAAGAAAAATGGTCCTGAACTACCTAAAACGGTACTCACAGAAACCTCAGTAGTTCCGCCAGCTGTACAATCTACCGTAGAATTAACTATAATATCTAAATCGTTAGGTGGCGATGCAATAAGTATATCTTGAGTCAATAAAGAACAACCGTTTTCATCAATAACATTTACTTGATAAAGACCAAACTCAATAACATCAAAACTGATAGCAGTGGTTCCTGTTACATCTAGTGCTTGATCCATATAACCGCTTGCACCTGTAACATAGATGTCATACAGTCCTGTACCTCCTATAATGCTATTTACGCGAATTTCACCGAGTGAAATTCCTCCTGCTTCACATGTGATATCAAAAGGTTCAATGTCTACGATAATAGGATCTGGTTCACTTATAGTAATTGTCTCTATATCCGTACACTCATTCCCATCTGTTAATGTAATGGTGTAATCTCCTGCAGGAAGTCCCGAAGTCTGGGTACCGTAATCCGTACTTGAAGTTGTGTTGAAAACATTAATAAGAAAAGGAGGTGTTCCTGCGGTCATATCAATAGTTACATCAATAGTTCCATTTTCATCACCATTACATCGTATTGCTTGCGCTACCACAACAAGGTCTATTTCGGGAGGAGAAAGAGGATTAACAACCACAACATTTGATTCTGCGGTACATCCCTCATCATCAGTAATTCGAAACTGATAACTTCCAGCTGCTGCTGTATTGTAGGTAAATGGAGAAGGAGTCGACCCTTGGTTGCTATAAGGATTCCCATCCACAGCAACTTCATAGCTAAAAGGTGGCGTACCTCCGCCTACTGTTACTGTTATTTCAGCATCTGTAGATACTGTACAATCCAAGTTATCACTTAATACTGCAGAAACAGTAATCTCTGGTGCTATAATTGAAGCTGGCAAAGTGACGGTACATCCATAAGCATCACGTACTACTATGGTATAACTACCAGGGATTAAATTGTTAAACACATTGCTTGATTGGAAAGGTGCACCATTCATACTGTATTCAAAAGGTGCTACTCCAGAATTCACTGTCACTTCTATAGTTGCAGCGTCGGTACCATCATAACATAAATCTGAAACATTACTTATCTCAGCTTCAACATCTTCTGGGATGGTTAGATTAAAAGTTGTCGATTCTTGACAACCGTTAATATCTTCTACAGTTACCGTGTAAAGTCCTGCGAGACTTAAGCTGGTAAACGTATTATTAGATTGGGGTCCTACTATGGAGCTATCTGGTTGTGTAAGCGTGAATGTGTATCCTCCCCAACCTCCAGAAGCAGCTAGTAGCACACTTCCACCATCATTACAAGTTATTGGATTTTCATCTGCAGTAAGTTGCAGAGGTGTTACTGGCTCATCAATAGTCTCAATGTTACTGGTCGCTTGACAATTTGTTAGTAAGTCCTGAATGACAATAGTGTAGGATCCTGCAGCAAGTCCTGTAAGTAATATAGGAGAGGTTCCAACTATTGAAGGAGCACCATTAACGCTATACTCAAAATTTGTAGTTCCTGAAACGGTTACTAAAATCGCTCCATCAGAACCACCCACACAAGTCACGTCATTTTGAGTTTGAGCACTTACACTTATTACAGATAAAGCATCAATAACATGTTGCTCACTGTAGATACATTCATTAGCATCTCTAACTTCAAAAGTATAGATATCTGGTGATAGTCCAGTAAATATATTAGACGATTGATATGCTGTAACTGCCGATACGGGCGCAATGATTCTAAATTCCAACGGACTCACACCACCCGTTGCAGTGATCGTTACATCACTTGTATTTGATGGACAAGTGATCGGCGTATTTGTAAAATCCAAATTTGTTGGAGGATCCAATGGTAATACAACTACCGCCTCAGTGGTAAATGTACATCCATTGGCATCTTGAATGACGATGGTATATGATCCTTCTGTCAATCCAGAAAAAACAGTTCCCGATTGAAAATTAACACCGTCAATACTATATGTATATGTTGGTGTTCCGCCACTTACATCGGTTACTGTGATCTCAGCAGCACCAGTTGTACAAGTAAAGTTTTCTGTAATAGATACATTACCTATAATAGGATCTGGAATTTCTATAATTACAGATTGAGGGTCTGTGGTACACGATGAAGGACCAAAAGTATAACGAATAAGCGTTTCATAAGTTCCAGGTGCAAGATTTACAAATACTGAAGAGTTAGAATAACTTATACCATTATCAATACTATATTCCAAACTACTTCCATTTGTATTGGTTACCATAAACTCAATAACTCCACTATTGCCAGAGTCAGAACATAGAATATTAGTAGAAGATACAGTAAAATCTGGAGGTAGAATTTCTTCAACTTCCAAGGTGGTAGTCGCCTCACAATTATTTGCATCTACAACTGTAATATTATAAGTTCCTGCACTGTTTATTAAATAAACGGGATCACTTTGAAAAACAGTCGTACTATTTATAAAATATACATAGGGAGGCGTTCCACCATTTGCATTCATATTTATCTCCCCTTGAGCCTCTTCATATACTGGGTTGTCGTCCTCATCAAATATTGGGTTTCCGTTACTGTCTACGGCCTGAATCAAACAATCTATAAAAGGAGCAATGAGGTCCGCTGTTAACGTGAGTAGGGGCGGTTCAATAATCGTAACTTCTTGAGTATCTATACAGCCGTCCTCTGTTTCTACAGTAGCAGTGTAAATACCTGGACCTAAGTTTTCAAAATTATAATTATTCTCGATTATAGGACCAACAGTATTCACTAAAACACCCCCTTCGAAGATAGAGAAAGTATACTGTGGTTCTGCATCAATAGCTACTACTTGAATACTTCCCAAATCTCCATGACATAAAGGTTGAATGATCCCCGCGTCAAAAGTAAAATCTCTCTCACGCACAAGCACATCGAGCACGGTAAAAACACAAGCATCTACAGGCACATTTATTTGTCTTATATACACAGTATAAACTCCTGCGGTACTCACATTAAATACATTACTATCTTGATAATTAATACCGTCCAAACTAAACTCATAATTACTAGGAACATTATTTACAGTTATAGTTCCTAGGCTATCACACAAAATATCTGTGACTACGACAGTTGGGTCAAGTATATTTTGGTATACATTAAAAAAGAATTGGTTAAAACATCCTCCATCATAATTAACTGTCAGTCTAAATTGTCCAGCAGTATTTACCGTAAAATCTGAACCTGTGGCTACTTGATTCCAAACACATCCTCCATCTTCGTTTGCACAATCAATGTCGCTTACGGGAGGACAGCTTGTTTCATCAAGTTGCTCCCAGATAATCGAATTTGAGTCTGTTATATCTGCTGTTAGTTCTCTAAAATCATTTAACCCACATAAAAAAATGTTAGGCAAAAGCTTGCCATCATCAGGACAAGTAACGATTTCGTCTGCTTGCGGAAGGATCGGATTAGTTTGATCTTCACCATACGTTACTACATTGAATATTTGTATAATTGATCTACAAGGCGCAGGTGCTGTATTGAAAACATAATAGGTCCCACTTTCTGTAACAGTTAGTGATTGGGTAGTTGCAATGACTGGTATACCTGATGGGTCGGTTGACCAAGAATATGTGGCATATCCATCTGCTGCAGTTAAGACTGTACTTTCTCCACATAAAATGGCATTTTCCTCAAACTCACAATCATCGATATCTGCTAAAAAATTAGTAGCTTGTGGAACTAATAAACACCCCGTATTTGAGCTTACGCTAGGATCATCTGTAATGACAAAATCAGGATTAATAGTTCCTATATAACTTCCAAAAGCTTGGTTTTGAATAAGATTTGAACACGCTTCGACTAAATGGCTACAAGTATCAACAACGTTAACTTGAATTCTAAACTCGACAACAGGATCATTTTCTTCAATTAAATAATCTTCAACAGAAAGTATGAGTTCACGTGTTGTAGGGTTGTAACTTACTGGGTTTACACCTGCTGGTAAATCCAAGCCCGCAGGATAATCGAATACTATATTTATGGGTAAGACATCTCTAATAGTAAATTCTCTACCATCATCATTCCCAACATTTTCAAAGGAAATTACATAATTAAGTTCTTGCCCTAAATTGACCACTTGGTCGCTAATGTCATTTCCAAATTCATCTTCTACTAATTTGGTGAGAACTATTTTTGGTTCAATTATCTCTACAGCAAAAGCGAAAAAATATTGCAAAAAGAAATCACTAGTAGTGGTGAGACTCATAATAGCAGAAGTATCTCCATTTGCAATCACATTATTGCCTGGGTTAGGTACACTAATGACCCCTGTATCAAAACCCAAAGTGTTAGAACTGTTTGGAATTCTGTTATCAACAGGTTGTGCATCAAGCTGTGTTACAAGACTTCTGAAGAAATTTCCAGCTGGTCTGTCTATAGTTGAAAGATCAGTTCCATTAAGACTCATTCTATCACCACCAAGTGACAAATCACCTTCTAAGGTTGCAAAAGCTAAATTAGCTCTTACAGGTTGAGGAAAGGGTAACGTGCGAAACCCATCAATATTAATATCTACAGCTGCTTGATCTCTAAAAATTGCACTAAAACCATCAAAACTAGTAATAGATTTACTCGGTAAGGTAGGATCTTCATAAACTATAAATAAAGACCATCCAGCAGTGTAGCCATTTCTATTACGTGGCGTAGCATTATTACCTACGCCTGTTTTAGTTGCAATATTTGCCACTGTATAATACCCTAGATTTGAAGGGTAGGATTGTACAATGTCTGTTACATCTGCGACACAAGCATACGGATAAGCCGAATTGAGATCTGTGCTTTCATCTCTATAAATGATATCTCCAGTGATGTCTATATAGCCACCTGAGGGTCCTTTAAATTTTACTTGTCTAACGGTATCATCGCTAGTATTATCTTCTGGCTCTACAGCTCCCCAATAGAGTGTCGCTTCTCGGATTACGTAACAATTAGGATTTGGGATAACAAGTTCTGCGCTTGAGGAATTGAATGTAGAACTATCGCTATCAATATCAATATTGAGCATATTAACATTACTGTTGTTACCTATATCTGTATTCAGCGGATCATTACTAGGACCTAAGACAGTGTTGCCAATGGTTAGTATATCTCCTTTTAAATCGTCGTCAAATCTAGGCGTAAAAGGGACTAGATTTTGAGCGAAAGCTTGAAAACTAATGCTGCTCAGCATTATTAGTAGTAATACTCTACAAAAATTTGCAATATTCATAATCAGTTTGATTTGGGGGGAATCCTAACTAAAAAAAATTATATTCAGGTTCTACATTTTTAATTCTCTATTTTAATAATCGACATTCTTGATGTATATGGGGTATTATTCATATTCTCTAATTTCTTATTTGCTGCTTGGAGGGAACTAGTTTTATCTGAGTATATATAATAATTACTTGTATTTATATCATAAAAGAAATTTACATCCGAATAACCAGAGGCAATAACTTTCTTTACAAAATCATCTCTTTTTAGAGTATCGCCATGAACTGCCAATACTATGTAATATGCATTGTCAGTATTCTTAACATTTTTTAAAATTTGAATGCTATTACTTCTTTCTTCTCCAAAGTCAAAATCTTCAACTTTAAGTGGTACACTACTTAATGGTGTATTTTGCTTTAAAATATTAAGCGCTGCCTGATCTTCTTCATACCTATCGTCTTCATCATTAAAAGCAGCTCGTTTAATTCTTCTTGATCGCTCAAATTGAGTAGCTATCTTAATACTTTCAAGAAGAGATATTGCCGATACCTTCGCATTTTTCGTCTCCTCACGTTGCTTTTTTAGAGATGTAATCGCATCTCTGAAATATTGATTAATTTCATCATTACCTCGTACTTTTTTAGTTCTTTGGATGTATAGATCTTCTAGTTCTTCAATCTTTTTATTTTGTTTTTTAAGAGTTTCATCTAGTTCTAGCTTTAGTGATTCTATCTTCGCATTTTCCTGAGAAACACTCTTAAAAGGTCTTGGTTCTACAAATATTCCTTGTTCGCTAAGATCATTTTCGTTCTTAAGAGCCTTAAGGTCACTATCCTTACTATTAATGGCTATTGTAAGACTTTCCAAAAGGGTACTTTGAGAGCTTTGTAATGCTTCTGTTTGAGTTGTTAATATTTGAAGTGAGCGCCCTAATTCATCATTAGGAGTAGGAATATCCATTTTTTCTTCGATATCTCCTTTTTCTATTTCTGTTGCTGCAAGTCGCGCTTGCTCTTCGGCTGCTTCCTTAGCAATTGCTTCTGCCTCTATTCTTGCTTGTTCTTCGGCTTCTAAACCTGCTTGTTCTAATGCGGCAAGTCGTGCTTGCTCTGCTGCTGCTTCCCTAGCAATTGCTTCTGCCTCTATTCTTGCTTGTTCTTCGGCTTCTAAACGTGCTTGTTCTAATGCAGCAAGTCGTGCTTGCTCTGCTGCTGCTTCCCTAGCAATTGCTTTTGCCTCTATTCTTGCTTGCTCTTCGGCTTCCAAACGTGCTTGTTCTAATGCAGCAAGTCGTGCTTGCTCTGCTGCTGCTTCCTTAGCAATTGCTTCTGCCTCTATTCTTGCTTGTTCTTCGGCTTCCAAACGTGCTTGTTCTAATGCAGCAAGTCGTGCTTGCTCTGCTGCTGCTTCCCTAGCAATTGCTTCTGCCTCTATTCTTGCTTGCTCTTCGGCTTCCAAACGTGCTTGTTCTGCTGCGGCAAGTCGCGCTTGTTCTTCGGCTGCTTCCCTAGCAATTGCTTCTGCCTCTATTCTTGCTTGCTCTTCGGCTTCTAAACGTGCTTGTTCTGTTGCGGCAAGTCGCGCTTGTTCTTCGGCTGCCTCCCTAGCAATTGCTTTAGCCTCTAACCTTGCTTGCTCTTCGGCTTCCAAACGTGCTTGTTCTGCTGCGGCAAGTCGCGCTTGTTCTTCGTCTGCTTTCTTGGCTGCTGTTTCTGCATCGATTCTTGCTTTATTTTCGGCTTCTACACTTGCTTTTTCTTCTACAATAGCTTGTTTTTGCTCTTTAATTTGTTGCCCAGAAGTACTTTCGGCAACTTCTGATTCGACATCGTTAGATGGTAAAGTACTCTCTACAGGTTTTGCTGACTCTTTTATTTTGTTTCGCGCTAAGCGACTACGTCTACTATAAGAACTTTTTCTTTTCTTTTCAAAGTTTAAAAGTCCTGTAATTCTTTCTTGTTTAAAACTAGAAGCATCCTGTGTTGGAAGTATGAATGCTAGTGTTAACTCGTGTGAAGATCCTAAGTCAAGGAAATTACCTAGAGATTTTTCATAATTATATTCTAATGCAATTTTTGAAGTAATATTAAAACCAGCACCAGCAGAGCCTCCGTAAAGTGTGTTGTAACCGCCTTGTATCCAAAATCCTTTAGGTACTCTAAGCATAACTAAACCCGAATAAATTGAAGTCTCTTCTTGAAATTCGGCACGTCCTAATACAGAAAATTTACTATTATCAAAAAAGCCATAAGAATCGATATACCCTGAATACATTAAGTGTCCCTGAATTCCTCTTTGTGTCTGCTCTTTTAATATTTGTGAAGTACTCACATCGTAGCTTACTAAATTATTTATAGTTAATCCAACATCTATAAAACCACCACCATAGTTTATTCCAGGACTTATTGTTGTTATTAGGCTAGAAGGCAAGTTATTAATCAAGGGATCTGTAACTGTTGTTACTATTCTATCCATATTAATACTACTATTATACACCAAAAGATTGAGACCAAACGTTAGATTGCTTTCTGGTGCAAGTTGGGCGTTGTATGCAAAATTTACGATACCTCCAAAAGTAGTGAATACTCCGAAGTTTCTTTGAAACAGACCTACTCCTCCACCAATTTTTTCAGAGAATCGACCAGAAAAACTTGCTAAATATGTTTCTGGAGCATCTTCTATTTGAAAAAATTCGCGTTTATTATTAATTGTAATATGCCTATAATCTTCTCTTGCATAGCTTAAGGCGGGGCTAAGGATATATTTATTAAACATTAATGAATTCCGTGCCGGCAAATCCAATGCAATAGCACCTGTGCTTTCCTGAGCTTGAGAAAGAGCAGTACAACAGATAATCAAAATTATATGTGCTACGATTTTTTTCACTTTATCTCACAACTGTTATGGAACCGGTTATCACTTCTTTATTTGGAGGAGTAATCATGTAATAGTACACTTGATTTGCATTGCTTAACTCCTGAGTATTGTCTGGCCAATTATTTAAATAGTCACTAGTACTAAGAGCGGCAGTACCGTTGCTATTAAAAATGACTATCTCTGTATCGGTACCACTTAAATATTCTGCTGGTATCATCCAAGTATCATTGAGACCATCACCATTGGGACTTATGACATTAGGGATAGTATCTGTATTAACTTCTATTTTGATTTCAAAAAATAGTTCTATACTAAAATCACACACACCAGTCGCCGTTACAATAACTTTATAGTTACCAGCCTGAGAAGCAATTAATTGACTTTCTGTAGCATTTTCAATGATTTCATCATTAAAATACCATTCGTACTGAACATCATCTAGCGTAGTTTCTACAGTAACCGTAAGAGACTCTCCCATCTCAATAAAGTTTACTGCAGGTACATCGATGGTTATAGGATCAGCAAGACTTTCAAGTAGGATACTTCCTACAGCAACACAATCTCCAGCTGTCACAATAACTGCATAATTACCAGAATCATTCGTCTGTAGTGTATTTTGATTTGCTCCTTCTATAGGTTCATCATCTTTAAACCATTGGTAATTTCCACCTGTCACCGTTGTAAGTATTGTTCCTTCACCATTGGAACAAAATGAATTTCCGAGACTTGAAGTGATCGTTGCATTAGCTGGCTCTTCACTAGACGCTTGGGAAATAGTAACTCTATTAGAAAATGATTCTGAAGTACAGCTACCATAATCTGTCTCAGCAAAGTAAGTCCCTTCCTCAGATACCTGCAATGTTTCGCCTTGAGCGATTAAAATAGAATTTGTATCGTCTATAACCTTATACCAGTTATAGTTTAGGTTTTCAAAAGTGAGAGGTGATATAGCGCCATCAAAACCTGGATTATCGATCGTAAGCAAGTAAGCTATTCCTGGACAAAAAGTCCCAGTATCTATAAGTCCATTAATCGTAAATGGAGTGTCGTGTAGTTTAAAATAGGCAGGAAAAGCCGATGAAGGGGCACTTGTCGCAGCTGGGGACGTACTCTTTATTCTAATCTTATAATTTTCTCCTGCCGCGTCCGTAGGTAAGGAAAAGGAAATAGTTGCTGGAGAGGTGGTAATCTGGTTAGGATTTGAAACAAATACCTCAACCGCCTCTACAAATTCACCACTAGAATCAGAAAGTTCCACAATAAACTGGTTGGAATCGTTTAAGGAAGAAGGAGGATTAAAAACAAAGTTCGTCTCAAACGTATTAAATGACTCATTAGCACATGCTTTACTAAACTCTAATCCTGGCTGACCAATAACTAGTTGAGCCGTAGCGGTAAGCGAAGTACTGACGGCAAAACATATTAGGAATATGCCCTGAAAAATGATTCGGGTAATGTAAGCCATGATTTGGGGGAATTATGGTTAGTTGTGACGAATGTTCAAATAGGCTTATTAACCTATGACTTTATGACTTATTGAAAATAATATTGTTTTATTTAGTTAGAACTACTTGATGCTATGATTTTATTAATACGTAAGCGAAAGTCTGGATCTCTTAAGTTTTTGTGACTTATGAAGGTTTCAACATCTTCTCCTTTTGAATATACATTTTGAAAACTACTGTTTCCATACCAGTTCTCAAGATCTTCATTGTTCTGAGAAAATTCAATAAAAATGTTTCCTTCACAACTATTAAAGTACATATTAGTAAATCTAATTTGTTGTAAATTTTTGTCATTTAGAGAAATTTCACGGTTAAAAATAACTGCTGGATTAAATCCAGATATTACGCTCTTATTCATTGTCAACAAAGTGTTTGCATCTACATAGATAGCCTCGTGTACTAATCCCACCTCAATAGCGCTTTTTAAATTATTGCTAAAATTAAGAAGGGTAAGATTACTTGCCATAACAGACGTTTTCACTTTTGCAAAATTTGATTCGTCTTCATTACTATTCGTTGTAACGTGTATACTTGCAGCACCTTTGGATGCAGAGTCATAGGGCGATCTTACGGCTAAAGAGTTTGAAATATTAACTTGTGTCCCTGAATCAAACATATAATCTGAATGTCTAGCCTTAAATGACACAAGCTGCTCCAAATCTATCTCACCGCCGACTACATATAAGGAGTTTCCTTTACTGTAACTCATCATGACATTAGAAATCTCCGTTTGATTACCCACAGCATAGAGGCTCAAGGCATCAAAGAATCCAAAATCTTTTGTTCGTTTGCCAGCATATTCTATTCTCACGTATTCCATCACTCCAGAATTGCTTTCGGGATTCGTACCTCCGTAGATTAAATTATCTGGAGTATAAGAAGTAAGACCTTTTTTAAGAAGGTTCTTTTCACTGATTTTATTACTAGGAGCATCACCTAGTATGAAAATACCTCCCCAATCTCCGGCTAAAGGAGCATCCTTGGATGATGTAAATACTATAGGATCTGTCTGATTCCCTTTTGCGTCAATAGTGGAACCTGAAGTAATTATAAGAGAAGCTTTTGATTTATGATCTGCTAGAATAAGTGTTCCTGGTTCAATAACTAATCGTGTGCTATCGGTAACAAATACATCTCCGAGCAAGAGATAAATCTCTTTTTTTCGTAAGGTTACGGTATCACCTTTTATCTCCCCGCTTAGAATTTGAGTAGGCTTTGGCTTCGTTTCTGGCTTCGCTTGAAATTTAGTCCAATAACTCAACCAGTTATTTTGACCAACAATTCCCTTCTCTTGTTGCGCAAAAGTAGAACCCGTCGTACAGAAAAGAGAAATAATTAATAATATGAGTACATTATTTTTTTTCACAACCATCTTTTTTATTCAAACTCAATCTTTTTTAAACTCTATTAAAAAACTAATCTACAATATGTAAGCTGAAATACCAAATAACATCGGCAATCTACACATATTTGTAATTTTATATGCCTCTTTATACCTCACAGTGCTCTTTTATGTATCTTTTCAGGTTATTCTCATCCATAGTTTATGAAATTAAATAACCTGAAAAGATACACAAGGTATCACTCCTGATTATTAGTTGAAGTCATTGTAGGTATGTAAAGATTTCAAAGTCTGCTCATAAAATAAAATAGCCGACAATAAACTCGATTTATCAGAATACGGCAGTACTAATTTTTGAAATGCCACGGTGTCTTCAAAATAAGAAGAGGTTGCCTCAATATTTTCCAGTAAAGCCTTTCTATGCTCTTTTGTATCAGGAATACCCAAATCGCTCATAGTCACTCCAGGTTTTGTTGTGAAGGCAATATTTGGTAAAATCTTAATGATCACATCAATACGTTGTATGTACAAATCAAGAAGTTGCCCTTTGTTCATCGCAAGTAATTCTTCACGATCATGGTATTTATCGATCCTCACATTTTTGCTAATAATTTCCTGTTCTTTAGCTTGGGAAAAAGCTTCTTGGACAAACCCAAACAGCAATAAAAATAAGATTGTAGGACGCAGAATCAGTTTGATAGTCATAGGTAAAATTTTTAAATCAGTCTTTATTTTTTTTAACGGATCGAAAACTACGAATAAAATCGATGAAAAACAACAAAACATCGATGAAAAGCGATATTTTTATTTTTTTAGAAAAAAACTCATATATAAATATTAATGTTTATAAAATATTAAGCACCCTAACCTACTCTTTAGACCCTTCCTTTTGGCTATAAATTTTACACGATTATCATAATGGATTGAATAATGTCCTAAAAAATTAAAAAGAGAAAAGAAATTTTATTCCTCAAAGTTACCTTTATTATGTTCCATAAAGCAAATTTACTTTAATCAATTTCGCGGTAATGAGTACTCCTTTGAATTTTAAATCTTGGTTACATTACAAAAGTGGTGTAGGTACTTGTAGAGACGAAATTCAAATCAACTCCTCTAATTCAATGAATTAATTCAACTCTTATATATATTCCTAAAATTTGAAAACCATATAAGTTTTAAAGCCTACATGGTTTTTTGCTATTTGTAATAGCTTTAAATGACCGCGAAGGGATTGTTTTTGATCACCAAAAGCGGAACTTTGAAAATATAAAATGTACTCTTACAAATTCAAGCAAGCTTGACTAAATCTCTATATATTAGGACTACCTCGCCGCGCTCGGTGACTACGAGAATCGAGAGTTTAAATTTTTTAAGTAATGATTTAATTAAAATTGAAGATTTCATATGAAAATCATATTTGGAATTAATGTGAGTTCGATTTGATTTTTCTTCTTTTTGTCCATAAGCTGTGACAAAATGTAAATTATTTTTTTGAATTGGTTGGACAAATGTGCAACACTGCCATAAATTAATTTATAAGATATTTCAGTTAGATTTAGTCCGTCATATAAAATAAGTTCTTGGGCTCTTTCTATTTTATGTTTTATGATGAAATGTTATATAGTAATCCCTTTAACTTCTGAAAATAAGTTAGATATAGGTGTAGTCATAATTTAATTTTTCACTAACATAATCGGAAAAATTGACTTTGGGTATCTCATCTTTATAAAGTATCAATATAACTTTCTAAAATCTATGTCAAGATTTTAAATCTAAACGAATACTATAATTATATAGCAATACTCATACTGAGCTTTTTTCGATAAAATGAAGCTAAATAAACCAAAGCGATACCCCTTATCCCAATAAAACATAAATATTCGCTATATTCACGTGTGCATAACGCTTTTATTATGATCACCGTAAATCAAGCCTTACAATATGTCTGGAAGCAACCGCTCCCCTCCGTTAAAGAGCAATCACTCCAAGTAGAGGATGCCTTGGGTCAAATCCTAGCGCAAGACATAAACTCCCCTATTTCCCTTCCCTCGTTTAAACAATCGAGTATGGATGGTTATGCTGTACGCTTTCGCGAAAAAGAAAACACACTTTACAACCTCATTGGAGAAATAAAAGCAGGGGATTCAGCAAATCTTAGAATGCAACCTGGCGAAGCAGTGCGTATTTTTACAGGAGCACCTGTTCCGCAACATGCAGATGCCGTAGTGATTCAAGAAAAGTCTATGGTTTTAGGCACGCAACTGACGATCCAAGATACGCCCACAAATGGACAAAATATACGACCCATCGGCAGTCAAATTGAAAAAGGAAAAATAGCATTGACCAAGGGTCATTACATCACTCCTGCCTCCATAGGTTTGCTAAAAAGTCTGGGGATTGAAAAATTACAGGTATTCCAGCCCCCTAAAGTTGCGATTGTCATCACTGGCAATGAATTGGTCTCCACGGGCAAACCACTAGAAGAAGGGCAAATCTACGAAAGCAACAGCGCCGTCCTCAAAGCAGCACTCTATCAGCAAGGAATTGATGACGTATCTATAGTGTATGCCAAAGATACCTTGGAAGAAACAGAAACTGTTTTAAATACTGTTTTGTCCCATTCAGATATGGTATTGATCTCGGGAGGTATTTCCGTTGGTGATTATGATTTTGTAGGCAAAGCATTGAAGAATCTTGAAGTAGAAGAATTATTTTATAAAGTCTTACAAAAGCCTGGAAAGCCTTTATTCTTTGGTAAAAAAGAAAACACGTTCGTCTTTGCCCTTCCTGGAAACCCTGCCTCCACGCTCACTTGCTTTTATGTCTATGTCACACTCTTACTTGACCGATGGAGAGGTTCAGAAAATCCTGGCTTGTTACGCGTACAATTGCCTATCTCTAAAACTTTTGAAAATACATTTGGTCGTGCCCTTTTTCTTAAAGCACGCATTAAAAATAATAAAGTAGAGATGTTGGATCAGCAGAATTCGGCGACAGTTATTAGTTTCGCGAAAGCGAATGCTTTGCTATATATCTCAGAAGACACACAAAAAGTTGCCGAGAATGAACTCGTAGAAACTCTAATCCTGCCTTATGGAAGTTCAAATTAGAAATCGAATCTGGATCGAAATAGACGGCGCCAAGTGGATGGGCAAAGGGCATGTCCAACTACTCACCGCTATTGAAAAGACAGGCTCATTATCGGGTGCTTCCAGGGAGACGGGCATTTCTTACCGGAAAACATGGCGATTGATTAATCAAATCAACGAACTCGCCAAGCACGAAGTCGTTCACCTCCAAAAAGGCGGTGTGGGTGGCGGTGGTGCTGTAGTCACACCCTACGGTAAAAAATTACTTGGTTTTTTTAAGGATTTAATGGTACAAAGTGAACAGCTTTTACAACAACAATTAAAAGCAAATCCCGACTTATGGAAATAGAAACCTCCACATTGATGATCTTCCTTTTCATACTACCCGTGCTGTCCTTCTTATATGCCAGCGTTGGACACGGCGGAGCTAGTGGGTATCTTGCGTTGATGGCACTTTTTAACTTTCCGAATACAACCATGAAACAAACTGCACTACTACTTAATCTATTTGTGGCAGGCATCGCCTTTTATCATTATTACAAAGCGGGACATTTCAGAAAAAAACTATTCATTCCATTTGCTATCGGCTCTATTCCCACTGCTTTTATAGGAGGCTCGATGCAGGTTGAGCCATTGGTTTATAAAAAGATTCTAGGCGTGCTGCTGATTTTTGCCATTGGTCGAATATTTTGGAAAAGAACACGTAAAGACAGTGCCATAAAAGATATAAAATGTACACAAGCCTTGATTCTCGGACTCGCTGTAGGATTTTTTTCAGGGCTTATCGGTATCGGTGGAGGGATTATTTTAACACCTATTATTTTACTCTTGCATTGGGGAAATATGAAGGAAGCAGCGGCAGTTTCGGCATTGTTTATATGGGTCAACTCATTTTCTGGACTGCTTGGTCAGTTCAGTAGTGGTATTACATTACTCCCCATCTCAGGCGTTATGGTAGTAATCGCCATTTCAGGGGGGCTAGCTGGAAGTTATTTAGGGAGCCGCAAATGGAATAATCGCATTTTAGAATATTGCCTGGGCATCGTCCTCATCAGTGCTTCAGTCAAATTATTACTTTTTTAGCATGGAAATTACATTCAAATATCACGGTCGCTTCACAGATCTTTTTGAAAAAAAGAAAGAAATTCTTTCGGTAAAATCTAGAACGGCAGAAGCTTTAAGAAAAGAACTTGAAGGAGTAGATGTACGCTTTCGCGAAAGCGTATACCAGCTCGCACAAAACAATAAAATAATCACTGGGAATGATCCGATCACCGCGGCCGAAGTAGACGTTTTCCCACCATTTTCAGGCGGATGATGAACGAGCGATACGCAAGACATATCACCCTCGCCGAAGTAGGCAAAGAAGGACAGGAAAAACTCACTGCAGCCAAAGTGCTTGTGGTGGGCGCTGGTGGTCTTGGTTGTCCCGTATTACAATACCTCGTTGCCGCAGGCGTGGGAACCGTAGGTATTGTAGATTTTGATACCGTATCACTATCCAATCTCCAACGACAGATTTTGTACACCGAAAACGACATCGGAAAAAACAAAGCCCTTACCGCAAAAAGCCGACTAGCAGCTTTAAATAGCCATGTAGAAATTAAGGCTTACCCGATTCCGCTGGAATTAAATAATTGTCTAGATCTTCTTTCAGACTATGATATTGTGGTGGATGGTACCGATAATTTTACTACTCGCTATCTTATTAACGACGCCTGTACGAAGCTCCAAAAACCTATGATTTATGGTTCGTTATACAAATTTGAAGGTCAGGTTTCGGTTTTCAATTACAACAACGGTCCCTCCTATCGTTGCCTTTTTCCTCAACCTCCGACAGCTGGCGAAGTACCTAACTGCAATGACATCGGAATTTTAGGTGTACTTCCTGGACAGATCGGAATACTACAAGCAACCGAAGCACTCAAAATCATATTGAAAATAGGAGATGTATTAAGCGGTAAATTACTATATATAAATGTATTAACAAACGATACGCGAACGATAGAGATCACAAAAAACAAACAAATCATACAATCCATTCGATCCAAAAAACTCGAGTTGGTCAGTACTCAGGATTGTACTTTTATTGAAACAATCTCTCTGTCTGATATCCATTTCCAAGAAGATCTAGTGTGGATTGACGTTCGCGAGGAAGATGAACTACCATATTTAGAATTCTCTCAATTAAAAAAAATACCGCTATCTACGCTTTCGCGAAATGTGGATACCATCCCAAAAATGGATAAAAAAATTATATTCTGTCAATCTGGAATTCGAGCTAAAAAAGCGATAGTACTTTTGGAAGCACAACAAATCACAAATTGTGTTGCTCTCAAAGAAGGAGCGGCTCAATTACAATCTTGGATACATCAACAATTATGAAAGAGCAAAAAATCAAAAACATATTCATCGAAGGTCCCATCCCTCCAGAAAAAATTGCAACATCAATCGCCAATCATCAATCCAAAATAGGAATAGGCGCTCATAATATTTTTTTAGGGCAAGTACGCGCTGATGAAATTGAAGGTAAAAAAGTAACCGCTATTGAGTTTTCAGCACAACAGGAAATGGCAAATGCTGTCGCCCATGAGATCCGTGAAGCGGTGTTTGAAAAATATCCCGTACACTGTATGCATGTGTATCATAGTATCGGAAAAGTCGGTGTAGGAGAACTCTGTTTCTTTGTCTTCGTATCTTCCGGACACCGTGATGGCGTTTTTGAATCACTCCCATTTCTAGTGAATGAAATCAAGGCAAAAGTACCGATTTTTGGCAAGGAGATTTTTGAAGACGAAACACATCAATGGAAAGTAAATAAATAGATATGATCGATATCACACATAAAAGTAATACCCTCCGTATCGCAACAGCACAAGCAACGGTTACCGTTAGTTTGCAGGAAACGATTAAAGCTATTGAAAACCATACAGTTCCCAAAGGGAATGTCTTTGAAATGAGTCGGGCGGCAGGACTTTTGGCAGTCAAAAAAACGCCCGACATCCTCCCCGATTGTCATCCGTTGCCAATTGAGTTTACGGGAATTACTTATGAAATAAATGGATTGAATATTATTATTTCTTGCACCATCAAAACCATTTATAAAACAGGCGTCGAAGTTGAAGCGATGCATGGTGCAAGTGTCGTAGCACTCAATCTGTATGATATGCTGAAGCCTATTGACAAAGGCATTGAAATAAATAACATCAAACTACTTTCAAAAAAAGGCGGAAAATCAGATTATAAATTGAAGAACACCCATCTCACGGCAGCAGTCATCGTCTGCTCAGATTCGATTTCTAAAGGTCAGAAAGAAGACCGAGCTGGAAAAGCAATCATAGAAGAACTGGAAAAACACCAAGTTGAGATAAAAGAATATTTCATTATACCTGATGAAATAGAAACCATTCAAAGGCATCTCAAAGCACAAGTCTCTGAGGGTACCTCAATGGTTATTTACACTGGTGGCACGGGACTTTCACCGAGAGATCAAACCCCTGAAGCCTTAACACCACTTTTAGATAAGACCATACCTGGCATTGAAGAAACCATACGTCGCTATGGTCAAAATCGTACTGCCTACGCCATGTTATCGCGAAGTGTTGCCGGAATGATGGGAGACACTTTGGTTCTTGCTGTTCCAGGCTCAACGGCTGGTGCTCGAGAATCCATCCAGGCGATTTTCCCTGCGGTGCTACATCTTTTTGATATCATTAAAGGAGCCAATCATTCATGAAACAAACACAAAACATACTCGCTGATACTTTTGGAAGAACACATAATTACCTGCGTATCTCACTTACGGAGCGTTGCAATCTGCGTTGTTCTTACTGTATGCCCATGGATGGTGTACCACTTACACCCAAACCACATTTAATGACTGGAGAAGAACTGTTTGAAATAGCAAAACTCTTTGTTGATGCAGGTGTCAATAAAATTCGATTGACCGGTGGTGAGCCTTTAATACGTAAAGATTTTCCAGAAATACTAACGCATCTTTCTACGCTTCCCGTTTCCTTGTCTATTACAAGTAACGGTGTAAACATCGATCGGCATATAGCTATTTTGAAATCTCATCACGTTTCAACCATCAATTTAAGTCTGGACACTTTGGATGCTATCAAATTCAAGAAAATTACCTTCCGGGATTATTTTGAAAAGGTGTATGCCAATATTTTCAAACTGATCGATGCTGGTTTTAAAATCAAAATTAATGTGGTCTTAATGAAGGGAATTAACGACAACGAGATCAACGACTTTATTGAATTTACCAAAAACCACCCTGTCAACGTTCGGTTTATTGAGTTTATGCCATTTGATGGCAACAATTGGAACCGTGAAAAGACCGTATCTTTAAAAGACATTTTACATCGATTGGATACCGCTTTCGCGAAAGCGGAAATTTTAAGACTCCCAGATGCGCCAAATGACACCGCTAAGAATTATAAGATTGCAGGATACACAGGCGAATTCGGCATTATTAGTACCGTAACCAATCCGTTTTGTGATAGCTGCAATAGAATACGTTTAACCGCTAATGGTCAACTTAAAAATTGTCTTTTTTCAACAACTGAAAGTGATTTACTTACCCCCTTTCGGGAAGGAAAAGATATCAAACCGATTATTCAAAAGGCCGTTTTAGGCAAGCATGCCATGCGCGGCGGATTGAGCACTCCCGAACAGTTTAATGATCCAAAAGAGCACTCTGACAACAGAAGTATGATTCGAATTGGAGGTTAGTATTTTCTTAATTCCCTTAAAGCTTCTGGTGTATCTGCATCTTCCATAAAGACTCCGAGATGAACAAAAGTAACGACATCCGTATACTTTTTAGTTAGATTTTTGGCACCATCATCACCGTCTTGTTGCATCAATTCGTTAACATAAAAGGAGTCAAAGATGATGGGAGGTCCTGACCATCCCTCATCAGACTTTGAGCAAATAATTTGATTTTGACCAGGTGTAAAAGTATTGATCAGCTTTTTAAAATGTGCTGTGGTAAGTAATGGTTGATCGACCAAGGCAATCAATATGCCATCTATATGTTTATTCTTTTCTATAATCTGCTGCACTCCAAAAGCAAGTGAATTACCCATTCCTTTTTCCCAATTAGGATTCATACTTATGGTAATTGGCAAATCTTCTATTTGCGGTTGAATCTCTTTCGCGAAAGCACCTAAAACTACATGTACTTTCAGCCCTGTTGTAAGTAGCGTTTTTAATTGATGCTCAATAAGAGAGGTTTCATTCCACGGTAAGAGTTGTTTGGTTTTACCCATTCGGCGAGATGCACCCGCAGCGAGTAGCAATATCATCATATTATCCATGAATGGTTCCTGCTTTTTCACGTAAGGAAATAGGCTTTTGATTTCGGATCACTGTCAGAATTTCAGCAATGATAGAGATGGCGATTTCTGAAGCACTTTGAGCGCCAATATTTATTCCAGCTGGCCCGTGCACCTTCTCTATAAACTCAGGTTCGGTATCTGGAAAACGCTCTAAAAACTCAGCAAACAGTCGTTCCCTGCGATGAGTAGGTCCCAATAGTCCGAAATATGCTGGATTCGTTTCGCGCAAAGCGATCAGGTATTGCACATCTTTATTAAAACTATGTGTCATTAGGACCACAGCGGTATTTTCATCAATTCTGGAGGTATCCAAGTTATCAAACGTGGGAGTGCTTAAACTACTTGCGCCTGTAAAATAATCTATGCTTTTTTGCTCATCAGGCGGAGCGATGATGTGTACGTCCCATCCCACATTACTAGTCATTTTTGACAGTTCGACGGCATCGTGTTCTGCTCCAAAAATATAAAGTTGAAAAATGGGAGAAAACGTTTGCAAAAAGCTTTCTAGGGATGTGTCTATTTGAGCATTAGGAAACATAGGAAATTTTTGATCCTTCATTTCGATGATGGTACCCATTTGAAAACTTTTGGATTGCTCAAGGGCATCAAAGCTGTAATAACTTTGACAGTGAAAAGTTTCCCGAGTTTGTAATGTGGTTGAGAACGCTTTCGCGAAAGCGGAATCCACATAAAAAGGTTCTAGTAAAATATAAATAATACCCTCGCATCCTAAGCGGAATCTGCCATCATAAGACATTATTTTTGGTTGCTGGCTCTTAAAAATAGACTGCGCTTGACGCGCCACTTCTTTTTCTACACAACCACCACTCACAGCTCCCTGCCATTCTCCACGGTCACTGATAAGCATACGAACTCCAGGCTTTCTGTAAGACGAGCCCTCCAGAGCCACGACCGTTGCCAAGACTATTTTTATGCCTTTTTGTTGCCAATGCAAGGCTGTGTTAATAAGTGTTTTGAATTCGTGGGTCATGTATTATCTTAAAAAAATCTTCCTCAAAGACAAGCTTCGAGGAAGATTATGATGTAAACTCGTTTATAATTATCCTTTAAGTTCTTGGCTCGCCATAAATGGCTGATGATAGTGTCGCTTTCCTGTCGCTTTGTACAAGGCATTTGCCACGGCACCCATGATAGGTGGAAAAGGAGGTTCGCCCAGTCCTGTTGGATCTGTGTCACTTTGCACGAAATCGACTACAATTTTTTCTGGCGCCTCATTATGACGAATTAATCTATAGGTATCAAAATTCTTTTGTTCAGGTTTTCCTTCCTTAAACGTAATGGCACTGTACATCGCATGCCCTATGCCATCTACGATACCACCTTCTACGAGGTTAGTTGCCGCATCTGGATTTACCACAATACCACAATCTACAGCGCAATAGACATCCTTAACTTTAGGCTGGTTGCCTTTCATCTCAAGATCAAGGACTTGTGCGACATAAGAATTATGACAGAAATAGGCAGAAACACCACGGTTTTTTGAGGTACTCGTATCCCAATTGGATGTTTTTCTTACCAATTCGAGAACTCCTATATAACGAGACGCATCGTAATCATTATTTTCTCCAACGGGATTATTTTTAGCTTTTTCAAGAAGTTCCAATCTTAAATCGATAGGATCTTTGCCCATTTCTTCGGCAAGTTCATCTAGAAAACTTTGCTCTGCACCTGCAATAAAGTTAGAGCGTGGCGCTCTGAAAGCCCCTGTTGTAATGTTTGAAGGAACTTCCCATGTTTCAGCAAGGTAGTTATCGATCGCTCCAGCTGGGAAGCGATTTGCTGCTAGCGGACTTTCAGGGATTCCTCCTGCAATGACATGAAAACCTATCAGATTATTATTGGCATCAAGAGCTGCTTTATAAGTGGCATGATATGCGGGACGATAGACTCCATTTGTCATATCGTCTTCACGTGTGTAGACTAATTTTACAGGCGCGTTAATTTCTTTAGAAATCACCGCCGCTTCTACTAAGAAGTGACCATATAATCTACGACCAAAACCACCGCCCATCCTGGTCATCATAATATCAATATTCTCTAACGGAATGCCCAGACGTTCTGAAACACTCTTTTCCATGATTTCTGGAGTTTGGACAGGTCCCTCAAGTTCTGCACGATTTTCTGTCACATTTGCGAAGAAATTCATTGGTTCCATTGTATTGTGAGCGAGAAACGGACACGAATAACTGCGTTCGATCACTCTATCAGCATTTTTGAACGCTTTTTCAGGATTTCCATCCTTTCGCGCAAGCGTAGCTTTATCAACACCTATTTCTTGCATCATTTTAATATGCTCACTGGTATTTTCTAATCCCGCTGGACGGTTTACTGTTGAGGTACGACCAAAAATATTCATCTCTCTAGAAATTTCTGGTGCCAATTCCCATTCGGCTTTTAAAGCTTTTTTAGCTTGCATTACTTGCCAAGTAGTATCTCCGACAACCACCGCTAATTTTGTAAAAGCGGCTTGATCAAAGTAGCTCAGTTTTTGGTCTTCTGTATAGGAATCAATAATTAAAACGTCTGTAATGCCTGGCATTTGCTTTATTTCAGCATCATTAATAGATGTGAGCTGCATTCCAAAGGCTGGAGGTTGCACTATCATCGCAATCTTCATTCCTTCACGCTGGGTGTCCAAACCAAATAACGGTTGTCCTGTTACGATTTTTTTACCATCTACATTCTTCCTTGAAGTCCCAATGATCGAAAAATTAGACTTTTCTTTTAAGGTTACATTTTCTGGAACTTCCAATTTTGCAGCGATAGATGCCATCTCTCCAAAACCTACTTTTTTATCACTAGCCGTATGAATGATGAATCCTTCTTTGGTTTCTATTTCACTTACAGGTACTTGCCAAGTATTGGCAGCAGCTTGCTTGAGCATTTCTCTTGCTGTTGCTCCTGCGGTACGTAAAGGTTCCCAACCTGCACGTATAGACTGGCTCCCTCCTGCAAGTTGACGGGTAAATATATCTGTATTTAAAGGCGCCTGCTCTACGATTACATTTGCCCAATCTACATCTAACTCTTCGGCGACGAGCATAGGCATCGAGGTTTTGACATTTTGACCTATTTCTGGATTAGGGGACATAATAGTTACTACACCATTATCGCCTATTTTTAAAAATCCGTTGAGTTCGAACCACTCCTTAGGCATTTCCATACCCAGCGCCTTGGCTTCAGGAGTTTCCTTACAAGAGACTAAATAATTAAAACCTATAACCAATCCTCCTCCGGCAAGGGATACATTCTTGATAAAAGAACGTCTTCCTAATGTTTTCTTTGTTGTGCTCATCTGTACTGTTTTTAGGTGAAACTCCTTAGCTAAGGTTTTGGTTAGATGCTGTTTTGATTGCTTTTTTGATACGAGTATAAGTACCACAACGACAAATATTACCGCTCATCGCATCATCTATATCTGAATCAGAAGGCGAAGAATTTTTCTTTAGTAAGGCCGTAGCGCTCATAATTTGTCCTGCCTGACAGTATCCACATTGTGGGACATCATGCTCCAGCCAAGCTTCCTGAACTGGATGGTCTCCATTTTCTGAAATACCTTCAATGGTCGTTATGGCATAATCGGCAGCTACAGAAACGGGAGTAATACAAGACCTAGCCGCATCCCCATCAATATGAACGGTACAGGCGCCACACTGAGCGATTCCACATCCAAATTTTGTTCCTACCAGCCCGAGATGGTCGCGTAATACCCATAACAATGGGGTACTCTCTTCGACATCTACTTGATGTTTTTTACCGTTTACTTTGAGATTATATGTTGCCATAACGTAATGCTTTTTATCTAGGTTAGACGCTGCTTTAAAGTTAGTAAAAAAAGACGAGTCTGTTTTTATTTGATTACTTTTTAACTTAGACCGTCTTTATTAGTTACAGACCGAATCCACTCCAATAGGATATTATTAACTGTCTTTGATAGCTACCTATTTGAATGTATGTTATTTGCTGTCGTCGCAGGAGTGTAGCAGATTGAAAGAATTTTTATGATATTGTCCATGTTGAGAAAGTATTTCTTTTCAATAGTTCTTAAAGGTTTTTAGTAGTTTATAATTTAGGTTTTGAGTTGTTACTAGTAAATAAAAAATATAACTACAATGGTAGATGCAAAAATGGATTATCTGATATGTTTTAGAATGATATTTCTGATATACGCTTTTGTACTTCAATCAGGCTCAGTATAGACTTCTACCTCAAGATGTTCGTTGAAAGCGTACAGATCTATCCAAAATATAGAAGTAACCAGATAGTATCAAATACGTATTCTATCATTTTAAGAGTATTCCTAAAGACTGATGAATATCATCTTTTAACATACAAGAACGCACTACATTTGGGTACATATTATGCTTAATAATCGTACATGAAATTTACCGCAGAAGACCTTACGCAAGCAAAAACGAGAAAAGATCTTATTGCTATTGCTAAAAAAAAGAAGATTCTTATATCAAAAGCTTTAAAAAAAATCAGATATGAAGCCGAGCTTTTAGAGTTGCAGGCGGAATTTGTAAATCTTCAAAAACATATTGCTGAGAAGAAAATTCGAGTAGCCATCATTTTTGAAGGTAGAGATGCTGCTGGTAAAGGGGGAACTATAAAACGTTTTAAAGAACATCTCAATCCGCGTGCCTCACGTGTAGTAGCACTTACAAAACCAACAGAGGTTGAAAAAGGACAATGGTATTTTAGACGATATATAAAAGCATTACCGAATCCTGGAGAAATTGTCTTTTTTGATCGTAGTTGGTACAACCGTGCTGTAGTGGAACCCGTTATGGATTTTTGTAGTAAAGAACAGTATGAGAAGTTTATTGTACAAGTACCAGAATTTGAACATTTGCTTTATGAAGACAACCTAAAGATTATAAAGTTTTGGTTTTCTATTTCAAAATCTGAACAGAAAAAACGTTTTGATTCTAGATTGAAAAATCCGCTGAAACGTTGGAAGTTTAGTCCTGTAGATATGCAAGGACAACAATTATGGGATCAATACACGCATTACAAAGAGCAAATGTTTAGTAAAACGCATACTAATTTTAGTCCTTGGATCATTGTCAAAACCAATAATAAAAAACAAGCGCGATTAGAAAGCATGCGCTATGTATTGTCATTGTTTGATTATAAGGGCAAGGGAACTTCTAAAACCTCCATCTTACCCGATCCCAATGTCATCATGCGATACCACCGCAGCGCTATTCAAATTGATATCTAAAAAAAAGCTATGAGTACTACAACACTATCCAAAGAAGATATCACCCTTCTCAATTCCAAAATAGGGTTAGAAACACTTTTGAAAAATAAAAAGGTAGACATTCCAAAAACATTGGCCGAATTAAAATACATCACCACACTTCGTAAAAAGCAAGAGGAATTGATTAAGCTTCAAAACTGGGTCATTGAAAAAGAGAAAAAAATAGTGATCCTATTTGAAGGACGCGATGCCGCTGGAAAAGGAGGAGCAATCAGGAGAATTACAGAATATATTAATCCGCGTCAATTTCGTATTGTGGCACTTAACATCCCAACAGAAGATGAGCGAAAACAATGGTTTTTTCAACGATATATCAATCAGCTTCCCAAACCGGGGGAGATTGTTTTTTTTGATTGAAGTTGGTATAATCGTGCTGTAGTAGAACCCGTAAACGGATTTTGTTCTACGCATGAATATGAAATCTTTATGTCGCAGGTCAACGAATTTGAAAAAATGCTGATACAATCGGATACATACTTAATTAAATTCTATTTTTCTATTACAAAAGAAGAACAAGCAAAGCGTTTTAAGCAAATAAAAAAAGATCCTAAAAAACAATGGAAAATGACGGCTGTAGACGAAAAAGCACAAGAGTTATGGGATCAATACACCACCTATAAACAACGAATGTTTGCAGAAACAAATTCGCAAATCGCACCTTGGGTAATTATAGATGCGGATAAGAAATCACCCGCACGTCTAGAGGCGATTTGTCATGTTTTAGAAACTATTCCGTATTCATAGACCTCTCATTGAATATTTCACGAAAGTAAACATTCAAAAAAGAGCATAAAAAATGCTTACATCAATCTATAGTGTCGATGTAAGCATTTATTTTAATATTGTTCTAGATGATAATTGATCAGGTCTGTAGTAGTCACAATACCCATCAATTCTCCTTCATCAACGACAGGTAAAGCGTGAAATTCCTTTTTAGAAAGTATCTCTGCTACTTCTTTTATAGTGGTATCTGAGTTGACACTTACTAAATTTTTAGCCATTACTTGTTCTATAGAAAACATATTATATACCGTAGTATCTACTTCTTGTTCATCATCAAACACTGCATCGGCAAAGCTGATACGTAATAAATCGGTATAACTCAACATCCCTATAATATGAGATCCACTTACCACAGGAATATGCCGTATGTTATTTTCTTTAAAAAGCTTTTCAGCTATTTCGAGGGTATCTTTTGTATTCAGTGTTACCACGTTTTTGGTCATAATACTTGAAACAGGTGTTCTTTTTTTCATAATCGTTACGTTTAATTTGTTACCTAAAAGTAGATCAATTATCACCTAAAAAAGATGATAAAAGTCAGTGTACAGAAAAAGATCCTCCCTGATATTTAAAGACTGTTTTGGGGTGTTGTGCGCTTTCGCGAAAGCATAGTGAGGAATAAGTGTATACTGAACCTAGTCGGAGTACAAAAGCGTATAAAAGAGCTTTACAATACTAAAGAATAGTATTACTAGGAATTCTATTTTTGATGGCCATAAAATATATTTCTAGCCAAAAAATAGTTTACACGAAATTTCATTAGTTTTAACCAGATTTCATGCAAACCAACAAGTAAAAAAGAGGTAATCATCTGATATGAAAGAAAAGCTACATATAGAATTTGGACTAGAAGCATTAGAAATAGGGAAGCTAAATGGCTATGACAATTCTAATTACCTCATAAAAACTAGTGGGAAGAAGTATATTTTCAAAACATATCCTGAAAAAGAGGATATCTATGATTTGATTGAAGCAGAAAATAAAACGCTTTTACATCTTCTCCGTGTTAATGGAGAGACTTTTCCAACCCCGATCCCATTTAAAGATACGTCTTATATAAAAGTACTTACCATTGACGGAAAAAATAAAATCTGTAGGATGTTATCCTTTCTTGAAGGTACGTTTTGGGGTGATGTTACACCGTCAAAAACAAGCTATAAATCCTTAGGAACTTTTCTTGCCAAACTAGACCTTTCCCTTCAAAAATTTACCAATTATACCATTAAGTCTAGAACATGGGAATGGGATATTGCATCGTTAGAATTGAATGCTAGCTATATCGATGATATTGCAAATGCTAAGGATCGGAATCTTGTCCGTTACTTTTTTCAACAATACAAAGAGATCGTACAACCTATCTCACAAACGTTAAGAAAGCAAGTAATTCATAATGATGCCAATGAGTGGAATCTACTCGTAAAAGATGATCAGGTTTCTGGTATCATTGATTTTGGTGATATCGCTTATTCATATCTTATCAACGAATTAGCCGTAGCCATCACTTATGCCTGTTATGATAAAGAAGATCCAATTCCTTGGGCATGTATTATTTTAGAAAGTTATCATCGTATACTTCCGCTAGAAGAAAAAGAAGTTAGCGTTTTATATTACCTCATTGCTGCACGACTATGCATCAGTGTTTGCAACTCTGCCCATGCAAAAAAAGCAGATTCTACAAATACGTATGCTTCCGTAAGTGAAGTAAACGCTTGGAAAATGCTGTACCGTTTACTAAAAATTAATCCAATTTATGCGGAGAATACATTTAGAAAAGCTGTTGGCTTCGCCATAGAAAAACCGATATCTATAAATGAAGCTGTGCACCAAAGAAACCAACATATCAGTGCTATCGTATCCACAAGCTATCATCGACCTATATATATGGTTCGGTCTGCTTTTCAATATATGTATGATGCGTATGGGAATACGTTTTTAGATGCCTACAATAATATCCCGCACGTAGGACATTCGCATCCTCAAGTTGTAGAGGCTGGACAACGGCAAATGGCAAAACTAAATACAAATACACGATATCTTTATGACCAATTACCCGAATATGCAGCACGGTTAGTCGCAAAATTTCCCGAATCATTAAGCAAAGTCTTCTTTATCAACTCAGGAAGTGCCGCTAGTGATTTAGCTATTCGGCTGGCAAAAGCACATACTGGATTTGAAAAAATTATGGTGATGGAATCAGGCTATCACGGCAATACACAAACCTCTATTGACATCAGTGATTATAAATTCAATAACCCAAAAGGACAAGGACAAAAAGAGTACATCATTAAAACTCCAATTCCCGACACCTATAAAGGAAAATATACCGCTGAACATAAAAATGCAGGACAGATATACGGGCAAGAAGCGGTGGCACAAATACAAAACACCACGGATCCTGTTGCAGCATTTATCACAGAGCCTGTGGTAGGATGCGCTGGTCAGATTCCTTTAGCAGAAGGCTATTTAGACGTTGTTTACAAAGCCATTAGAGCACAAGGAGGTGTTTGTATCAGTGACGAGGTTCAAACGGGTTTTGGACGTTTAGGAGATCACTATTGGGGATATGAAGCACATCAAGTGATTCCAGATATTGTGATAATGGGAAAACCGATTGCCAATGGACACCCGATGGGAGCTGTCATTTGTACCCAAGAAATAGCTGCCTCTTTTGACAAAGGGGTTGAGTTTTTTAGTTCCTTTGGCGGGAATCCCGTTTCTTGTGCGATTGCGACTGCAGTACTCGATGTGATAGAAGAAGAAAATCTACAAGAGAATGCAAAAATAATAGGTGATTATTATAAATCCTGTCTTCAAAAACTGAAGAAAACATACAGTTGTATTGGCGATGTGAGAGGTTCTGGTCTCTTTTTAGGGATTGAAATTGTGCATGACAACACCTTAAAACCGAATACAGCTTTAGCCGATCGTATTAAAAATGAATTACGAAATCAACATATTCTCATAAGCACCGATGGTCCTTACAATAATGTGCTAAAAACAAAACCTGCGCTTTGTTTTACCAAAGAAAATGTGGATATGGTGATACGTGCTTTGGATGGAGTGTTGCGGAAGCACTAAGTGTAGGAATGGAAGTTGGTGTTGGTATTTTGGTAGTATATGCTTTCAAGGAACATCATGACGCAGAAGTTTATGCTGAGCACTTCGGCAAGATCAGTGTGACACTTGTCGAAGTACGAAAGATACCTCAACCTAACAGTACACTAATAAGTTGTTTTTCTATTTATCTTGGCTTTCATAAACCAAACCTATATATAATTCTAAATTTATAGTGTGTGTATGATACCTATTACCATTTAAAATGCACCGCCTTTTTTGGGATTTGGGATTTGTTTTTTTTGGAATTTGATGCCTCGTATGCTTGTATAGAGAGAATTCATCTAAAATGTCCTGGAACTTATTTTATAAATGCAACTCGTATGTATAAAGAAAAAATAGCGACACGTGATGACGTCTTACTTTTTAATTTACAAGGCTCTTTACAAAACAAATTAAAAATAAAGAAAAAAGCGAGTCTAAAAACGCACTAATGAATACTAATAATGAGTGTTTAAATAATCAATTAAAACTTTACTGTTTTCTAGATTCATTTTTTTACTTATCCTATATCGCTGGCTCTCAATACTCCGAAGTGATCTATTAAGAAAAAATGCAATATCTTTATTTTTAAATTCTAATTTAAGGTAATAGCATATTAGGAATTCTGTGTCTGTAAGACTTGGGTGGTCTTTTTTAATTTTCTCGAAAAAAGATAGATTTAGCTGTTTTAAAATAGTAATATGATTCTCTTCACTATTAGTCAGATTTGAGGCTTCTGCATTAATTGTTCTAGACAAGTCTCTAATTTTATTTTTTTGTGCATCATAATCCTCTATAGAAGCTATCTGCCTCACCTTATCCCTAATATCTGTTATGTAATGCTCTAGTTCTTGTCTCCTAACTTTGAGTTTCTCATGTTTTGTTTCAAGTTGAAAAAAATTTTCTTTCTTAAGAGAGAAATTCTTCAATCGTGATTTGAACTTTTGATATCTAAAAATAAACAGGGCTATGAGTATCACTAAAACTAAAACCAGTACAAGTATCCAATTTTGACTTTCACGTTTTTTCTGTATCTCATCTCTGAGTGTTTCTTCAGAATTTAATAATACAGTATTCAGTTCTAAACTTGCACTTACCGTATTATCTAATACTTCCTCTTGAAGCTGCTGAAGGGAATCTAAGTATGTTTTACTTTTATCATAGTCTCTTACCTGTTTATAAGCTTCAGTAGAGAATGAAAAATATTTTCTAGTAGATGGAACGTCCATAAAATTGCGAGATTTACTAGCAACAGAAAGATAATATAGCGTTGAATCTATTTGCTTTTTGTCTAAGTGTAATTTTGACATACAAATAGTAAGACTTACTGCATACGTATTATAGTTATATGAATCAATTGTAGAGTTAGATTTTAAGTTGTGAAATTGCTTTAAGTACGTATGAGCATTTGTAAGATCATTCAAATGTATATAGTTAGATGAAAGCATATAGTTAGCAAGCAAATAATAATAAGCATCATCCTTAATATTCCGATACAGGTCTAAATTTTCTAAAATAAGTTGATTACTCTTTTCATAACGCTTTTCAGTGAAAGCGACATAAGCATGCATTAGCTCAACTTCTAATAAGCCTATAGTGTTATTTGAAAGTGTATAGAAATTTTTAGCTTTTTCTAAATAGGTATATGCAGAAGTATCTTTTTTTAGAAAAAACATATTTGAAAACAGTTCTAAACTTGCGTCAGCAGCTGTATCAAAATCTTTTTCTTCTTCAGCATATCTTACAGACAATATATAAGATTGAAATAATTTTGAATCTTGTCGTGTGCGATCATAAGCAATACCCTGCAAAAAATAATACTGCCCAATACTCCCGCGTATTTGTTCATTTAAAGGAGTAGGAATACTATCTAGAAACAGTAATGCTTTCTGAGCATCCTCGCTCAAAGCAATATCCGCAGAATCAATAAATCTCTTGTAATCATGTTGGGTTTGAGTGAACGCTATAACTATTTGAAACAATAATAAACACGTACAGATATATTTCATTAAAAAAATTATTTAAACTTTAAATAGATACAAAGCAGTAAAAATCAATATTAAAACTGTAAAATAATAGCAAATAAAAGGCTAGGTCGTGTTCGCGTAGTATTTGCGTAGTGTTTTAAATTGAAATTTAACGTCCTTCCATTCCATCAACTTTTAAAAATAAAATACTTTTGCCATATAAAATAATTTTAACACTTTATTATGAAATTAATTTACCTCCAATTTAAACATTTAGCTCTTGTTTGCATTTTGTGTTTTTCAGCTTTAGGTGTAGCACAATCTACCAAAAACGGAAATTACAAATCTAAAGTTACAGATGAAAGTGCTAACTTTTATGAAATTGTAGCTCAAAAAAGAGCTGAGTTTGCTGCAATGGATCTTACCATTAAGGCAAATAACAAAGCAATGAAACAATTTGAACGCTGGGCTTATGTATGGCAAGATAAAATAAATGCAGATGGTTCTTTTCCTAAAGCTTCAAATGAACGTGTATCTAAAGAAACGTATATTAATATATTGATGGAAACTCAGTTTCAAAACAGGTCGGCTACAAACACTTGGACCCAAGTAGGGCCAGTAGATAGGCCGGTACCAAATGGTTATGTGGGGTATCCTGGAAAAGGGAGGGTTAATGTAATTGCAGAAGACCCTACGAATACCAATATTATGTATGCAGGTTCTGCAGCAGGTGGTATCTGGAAGACTACAAATAATGGAGCGCTTTGGACACCAAAATCTGATTTTCTTGCAGGATTAGGAGTAACAGACATATTAGTTGATCCATCCAATACTAATATTATTTATATGGCTACTGGAGACGAAAATGCACAACACATTTCATCTATTGGTCTTTTTAAATCTACAGATGGTGGTGATTCTTGGAATCCTACAGGTCTAACCTTTTCTTTAGATGTAAATGAGTATATCAAGGATATTGCTTTTGCTCCAGGTAGTTCAACGACTATTTTTGCCCTCACTAATACAGAGGTAAAAAGAACTACAGATGCTGGTGCTACTTGGACTGACATGTCTGTTATGTATCCTTTTGACCCATTCACAGAAAATTTTCAAACGATAGTTTTTGATCCTAATGATGCTATGAAGGTTGTCGTTTCTGATGCTTTTGGTGCATTATATTTTTCTACAGACGGCGGTGCAACTTTTAATATGCATGATACGATACAAGGTCTAGGAAGTGGTCAACAAAAATTGAAAATTACGAGCTCTGCAAATGACCCAGATTTTTTCTATGGTATTCTTGAAGATCAAAGAGACGGCAGTACAATCACCGAACAAGCAACATTCAGAAAGTACAGATATGCTTTTGATAATACTGCAGCAGATTTAATAAGTTCAACACCTATAACAGGGTTTAATACACAAGGAGGTTATAACCAATGTATTACTGTTTCACCTACAAATGAAAATAATATAATAGTGGCAGGTGTAAATGGTTATAAATCTACAGATGGAGGTGCTACTTTTACTATTTTTATGGATGCTTATGAAGATGAAACTTCGGGGTTATTTGATAGCTTTTATGTACATGCAGACCATCATCACGTATCTTTTTTAGCAGACGGTGAGACGGTATTAAATGGACACGATGGAGGTGTCCATAAAGGACCTTTTAGTACAACAGAAATACATCCAGCTACACCCTGGGCAGACCTTTCAAATACGTTGGTAATTACACAACCTTATAATATAGCAGTGACCCAAGAGGCAAATGGGGATAACTTTATGATGGCAAACCAAGATAATGACGGTTTTTCAAAAATCTTACAAATAGGAGGTACTAATGCAAGAAATTGGCTTTCTGCAATTGCTGGTGATGGCACTTCTGCTGGTATTGATATTTCTGACTCAAACCAGCGATATCTTGGTGGAACCAACGGTGGTCTAAATTATGCAAATTTAGGCTTTGCTGATGGTCATGATCAATCTGATGAGATATTGACTGCCAAAAGTGACGGTACAGCTGCATTTGTTTCTCCTATATCAGTACACCCTACAGATGCTCCCACGATTTATGCCTGCTATGGTACTATAACAAAATCCACAGATAGAGGTATTAACTGGACACCATTTAATACAGGACTCATTCAAACTAAATTTATAGATGTTACTGAAAATGCTTCATCAATAAGAATCTTCACAATTGGAAATTCTGGGACTTTACAGGAGCCAGTGACAACTGCTAAGCGTACTGTTAATGATGGTGCTACTTGGACTACAATAACACCTCCGTCAGGACAAATCTTTAATAGCTTTGCTGCTGTACCCAATTCTAATACGGTTTATGCAACTGTAAGTGGGTATAATGCGGGGAATAAAGTGTATAGGTCTACAGATAATGGTTCAACTTGGACAAATATAAGTACGGGACTTCCTAATATTATTATGAAAAAAGTTATTGTACACAAAACAACAGAAACCCTTTATTTAGGGACAGAATTAGGCCCTTACTTTATAGAAAATACAGTGGGCGCTACTTGGGCAAAAATTGGATCAGGATTGCCTAATGTTAGGGTAGATGATTTGGAAATAAATTATACAGATAACATACTCTACATTGGAACTTTTGGCCGTGGTATGTGGGGTGTATCTATTGAAAATAGTTGTACGGGAATTACAAAAACCTGGAATGGTAGTGAATGGTCCCCATCTGGCGCACCTGGAAATACAGATACTGCGGTACTAAATGGGACATATAACACAATGACTCATGGAAATTTAGATGTTTGTACACTTACTGTTTCTGGTACAAGTACACTTACAGTTCCTACAGGAACCTTTGTATCGGTTCAAGGCAATGTGGTTGTAGATACTGATAATTCTATAATTGTTGAGCACGAAGGAAGCTTTGTTCAAGTGGGAGAAGATGCCATAACAACAAATAATGGTACTATTATCATACAAAAAACAACCCCTACAATCGCTGCTCGTAATTTTGTAGCGATGAGTAGCCCTATGAGCTCAGAAACGAGAGATGGAGTGTATGGAATGTCTAGAGCTGTTTTTGGTATCATTCCAAGTAATTTTGTGCCTTTTGCTATTGATTTAACAGAATTTCCTGAATTTACAGATGCAGAAATCTTCTTAGATGATAATAATGATTTCTTATTACCATATACAGGAAGTACAGCGTTACCAACAGCAGGAATAGGGTTACTTGTTTTTCCTCAGCCTGACGCTTCTGTATCGCCAGACACGTATGATCTTGAATATATGAAAGGAACACTAAATTCTGGAACGGTCTCAATACCCATTAATTATAATGGTCCTGCTACCATAAATAATTATAATATTCTAGGAAATCCATATGCATCTGCAATAGATGTAACTGCATTTATAACAGCTAATGATGCTGTAAATGAAGTATATTATTGGGAACATATTACAAACCCAGTAGCTGAACTCCCTGGCCCAGGAACAAGTAATTTCTCTATGAACGATATTTCTATACGTAACGCAATGATGGGTACTGCTGCGGTAAACGGAGGCACTGCTCCTGGACAATACATGGCATCTGGACAAGGATTTGGAATCAAAGCAGATCAGGCAGAAATGGCAAGTAACACGCCTGTTGTATTTACAAATAGCCTGCGAGTCACTGGAAATAATGATGATTTTAGAACAGTTAATTCTACTTCTAATGTTGACAAAATATGGCTAAGCCTTAGGTCTTCCTCATTTGAAAGAAGTGTACAAGCTGCTATAGGTTTTACACCCAATGCTACTGCCGACTATGACAAAGGATATGACAGTAAGCGACTAGCCACATCTATTTCTTTATTTTCTAATCTACAAGGAGCATACCTAGCGATTCAAGGAAGAGAAATATTTAACGACCAAATGGAGATTCCATTAGGAATGTCTACGATAATAGACAGAGAAGAAAACTACACAATTAGTATTGATCGATTAGAAGGAGAGTCCATAGAAAATACACCTGTTTTCTTAGTAGATCACCTACTTAATACGGAGACTAATTTAACTGACGAAGATTACACACTAGTCACTAGCAAAGGTATTCAAGCAGATCGCTTTACCCTAGCCTTTAGAAGTAGAGAACTATTAAATACGGATAGCTTTGAGCAAAATGAAGTCCTTGTGTATCCTAACCCAAGTAAAAATATCATTACGGTTCAATTATCAAATCCTTCGGAAATACGTGATATGAAAGTATATGATATGCTAGGAAGAGAAATTCAAGTAGATTTTCAAAATAATGAAGTAAATATATCTTCTTTAAATACTGGGATATACTTGTTAAAAATAAGCACTGATTCAGGAACATTGACGACCACATTTATAAAAAAATAACTACAGATAGCTATTAATAAAAATACATGGATTTCTATTTTTTGTCTTATGTAACTAAAGAATAAAAGGTATTAAACCCCAGGGCAAGCCCTGGATCCTGAAAATCGACCCAAGGGTCGAGATATTAAACCATAGATCCCGCCGAAAAGCGGGATTAGTTCAACTAGCTATTTTGAATACGTCTTTCAGACTTTACAAAACAGCGTTTCACTAATAAAAACGATGTATCCGCTTTCAAGGAACA
>ERZ651776.799-NODE-799-length-41387-cov-4.984290_pt1 | contig 41387 bp, 31 predicted proteins | sample MGYA00514761_ERZ651776 | MGnify/ENA metagenome assembly ERZ651776
ACAGGCGAGGGGTGAACACTTCCATTGCGAACATGAGGGATAAAATAACTTACAACGTGAGGTTTATTGACTCAATTAAAGGTTATTCGAAATATTCGGGGATAAAATAAAAAAACGTCTGGCTGGTTGAAATTTTCTCTGCAGGTCAAAAAAAAAAGTTTGGAGTTTTCAGGAAGTTTGGTTTGAAAAAAAGGTTTGGTTTGGTTCTTAACGGGGACAAAAATTAAGTAGTCGAGAAATCATGTTTTTTCTCTCTCTTGCTGCGGTTGTTACCCTATCAATGGCCATAGATGGTTACGTAAATACATTATTTTTATTTACAATTTCCTTAAAGCGACGAAATTTGCAATGAAAAAAAAATTAAAAACAATTTCCTTAAAGCGACGAAATTTGCCGTTTCAATACTAGTGAGGTGGTCTCCTTGTCATTGTTCTCCTTTATAGATTTCGTGTCCATATCATTGTCATTTTTTCCTCCACCTTCTTCCATCTTTTTGGATTCGAGGTAATCTTGGTTGGGATTAATGTTTGTCATCTCGAAGTTGCTGCTTCCCCTTTCTCTCGTGGGCATCAAGTCTCGCAAGCTTCGAGAACTGGCTGCTTGTTTCGCAGCCTCAGCGCCATTGTCAAACAGCGTTAGCAGTGCAGGAAAGAAGACAAGAGCAAACCAAACACTACAAATTGTGTTAATGGCAATGATGATGCCCATCTTGAAGAAAAAGACAATTGAGCAAAGAAGCAAGAAGATGCAACTTCCGAAAGTGGTAACAGCCGCTCCTAATACACTGTTTCCAATTATTGCCAGTGCTTCCCTGACTTTGAGATGAGCATTCTTGGCGTGGCTGTGCATGAAAGCATGGGCTATGTGCAAACAGTAGTCACAACTCATGCCAACAAAAATTGTGATACTAAGTGCCTCCATTGCCCCCAAGCTCCAGTTCATGATCACAACCATGTACCACAGCAAACTCAAAACAATGAAGAATATGCATAATGTTGTCACCGTGGCTATGTACAGGCTCTTTGTGAACAAAACGATGGAGACGAAGGCACTTAGGTTACTGATAGCCCAGGCAGTTATAGTGCTGCGAATAAGCATGAGCTCAGTGGTGACCCGAACCCAGAGGAAGCTTGCCATCTCCCCCGTGCCCAAGGCTGCTGGAGCTCCTTCGTGAAGCTCCCCCATGAAGTTATTCCAGTTCGTTTGCAGCGCTTCCGCCTGGGCGGCTGCGATACCTTCATCGATAGTTGTATCAACGCCAATTCTTACCCACTTAACATCTCCTGTATTCTGGTCCATCCCGATATAATTTTTATGTTTGAAGGTCTTGATTGCTGGGCGACCAACTTTGCTTGGGTCCCTGACATAACCATTGGCAAAGAAGGTGGTTAGATTGGCGATTAAATTTGGCTTTGGAATAGGCAACGTTGCACTGCCACTAACGTTCAGCCAGTAGTCAAGGAGCTCGAAGGTGCAGTACCAATCGCTCCCATCGGGAAATACTAACAAATTCGTAGTAGCTCGAAATTTCTTGCAGACGTCTCTCAAGAATACCTGGACTCCAGAGTCTCCTATGTCAAAGTTTTCGTCGTATATTGGAGACCCACTGAGAAAGTCTTCGCTTGTATCTTTTCTGTCGATACCCGTGACACCCCAGTACACGTCTACGACAATATCCGTAGCCTTTTCGACAGTCTCGACGTTCTCGCACTGAGTCCCAACATAACCTGGGAAACACTGGCAAACCTCATTAGTACCAGTGTCAGCAGTGTTCTCTACGCATCGCCCGTGATAGTTGCAGTACTTATTATTACAGTCAATGGAAGTTGGTTGAGAGCTAGGGGCGCTAGAGGGTAATGCAGACGACGGTGCACTCGAGGGAGCGGGGCTTGGTTTCCCTGATGGCGCCATCGAAGGATGCGCCGACGGAGCTCTACTAGGCTGCAAAGTAGGCGAAATGCTTGGCATGGACGAAGGCTGCGTTGAAGGGGGTGCGCTTGGTGCCTCTGTTGGCGCGAAGGAGGGAGCACTGCTCGGTGAGACGCTCGGTTTGCTAGTCGGATTCGATGAAGGCGCTGAGCTTGGAGACTTCGTTGGTGGCGAACTAGGCGTCATTGAAGGCGCACCGCTCGGCGCACCAGATGGGAACTGACTGGGAGGAGAAGTAGGTGCGGCAGAGGGGAAGTCCGCGCAAGTTCCATCAAAACATGCCAATGACTCGCAATCATCAGCGTTGTTACAGTCTTTCCCGACTGCACATTGAGGACATCTGTCACCACCGCAATCAGTATCGCTCTCCCCGACATCTTTTGAACCGTTGGTGCAAGAAGCTTCACTCGGAGCTGCACTAGGGGCCTCGCTCGGGGCTACACTCGGCAAACCAGAGGGTGGAACACTCGGAGCGTTTGAAGGTAAATTCGTGGGTGCACCACTGGGTGCTTGACTTGGCGCGGCGCTTGGCGCAAGGCTTGGACTCACAGTCGGCCCAAAACTTGGTGCTGCACTGGGCACGCCACTCGGAAAAGCACTGGGAGGAACAGAAGGAGCTGAGCTGGGGGCTTCCACGCACTTGCTGCTCAAGCAGGCGAAGCTCGAACAGTCTGAATCCACAGAGCAGACTTTGTCCACGGCACATCTCGGGCATTCGTCACCACCGCAGTCAACGTCCGTCTCCTCTCCGTTCTTTACGCTATCCGTGCAGCCTCCTGCTGTAGGTGTATTTGTCGGTGCCACCGAGGGAGCGTCAGAGGGAAGGTTGCTTGGAGCCTGAGATGGTGCATTGGAAATCGTGGGAGCACTAGAGGGAGCACCAGAGGGGGCTTCGCTTGGCACCATTGATGGGTTCTCGGACGGTGCCAGCGAAGGTGCGAGCGAAGGGAATGTGGTCGGTGGCACGGAGGGAGCTTGCGAAGGCGATACACTAGGGAAAGCCGATGGCGCACTGCCGCAGGTCCCTCCTGCACAATTCTGTGTTACGCAGTCTCGCCAGACTGAGCATTGCTTGTTCTCGGCGCAAGGAGGACAGTCGTCTCCCCCACAATCTTCGTCCGACTCGTCCGCATCTTTAATACCATTTGTGCAGTGCGGCTGCGTTGGCGCAATACTTGGAACCTCACTCGGTGCTCTGCTCGGCGCCTGAGATGGCGCTCGGCTCGGCGCCTCGGATGGCGCTCCGCTCGGCGCTTCGGATGGCGCTCTGCTCGGTGCTCGGGATGGAGCAGCGCTGGGTGGCATGGACGGAGCTCGGGACGGGGCTTCACTCGGTGAATCCGAAGGGGCACGCGAAGGAGGCAACGACGGTGCATCTGATGGGGCGCTCGAAGGTGATGAGCTTGGGCTAGACGTTGAGGGTGCGCTGGAAGGCGCTAATGATGGCGCCCCTGACGGCTCACTACTCGAGGGTGCCGAAGAGGGTGCGTTTGATGGAGCGTTAGTTCTCGCCTCTAGGTTGATTCGGAAGGATAGAGGGTCGCTGCTTGGCCCACTATCGGACAAGTGAAAGGTATATTGAGCTCGGCAATCGTCAGCGCCTGGACCTCTTCCATCCGGGCAAACAAACACCTGGGGCTTCAGTGTAATAGTGAGAGTCGCAGTCTTCCCTGCATCGACCGACCCGCTGTATTTCGAAAGGGTCATCCAATTTGGCAAACCCGATGCGTCATCGTCAAACTGTATAGAGCTTCCCTGCGCGTCTTGGTGGTACAGATAAAAGTTCAAATTGGTCTCGCCAGGGTTCAGGAGTGTGACGGTGGTTACGTCATCTCCGTTCGTAAAATCAGGAGCGATATCATGCGCTGAAATGACCAACGGATCAGCAACAATATTCCTGGAGGTTAGGCCGGTCGTCGTGTCTAGGCTGCAATCTGCCCCATCATAGCCAGTGTAACACTGACACTTGCCGATCACTTGATTACATCTACCGTTGCCAGAACATATTTTTCCGCCGACAGTAGGGCACACAGCACCACTGCCGCCACTGCCGCCGCCGCCGCCGCTACCACTATCTGAGGGTGTTCCTCCTCCACTATCCATGACTCCCCATGCGACTGCATCAGCAGCGTCAACGTCCATGCTAGTGCTGGCTACGTAGTCGCTGTTGACAACCTCAAGCATACCTAAGTTGTGAGTTTCAGGAAAGAAAGAAGGCGGTTTGTCGGCTGGCACTAAAAGGAGGAAAGCTGATACGGCACTCAGCACTACACAGATGGTCACAACAAGAACGATCACATGACGCATTTTGTAGATAAAGGGCGCCCACGTGTTGTGAAAGAATATGTCTGTCCAGGTCCAACCTTCGTCAGCAGTCAACCAATTATCTTCTCGGGTGTAATCAACAGTCGACCGTGGGCCCATCACCGAGTCTCCAAAATTTTTAACGGAACCAAAAAACCTTCGGCTGCTGCTGCTACTGCTGCTGCCGCCGCCCTTTTTTGAATTTGAAGACTGAAAATCAAGCAAGCCTGGCCTGCTATCGCCGTCTGCAGGCCCACCAGCTTTTGCCCTTGGTGCTACGGGAAGGTGATTTGCCTCGGTTTCTACGTCAATGTCCGACGGATCGACGGACTCGTTGTCGTCGTCGTCGTCGTCGTCGCCGTCGCCGTCGCCTCCGTATTTCCTGAAGGAGTTGCTCTTACTGTTCTTGAAGTTTTTCCTCATTTTCGCGTCAGGATTCCTCTTACGACTACTGATGATGCATGAACACCATTTGTGCTCGCATATTGTGATACTGGGAAAATAGGTGAGCACGATAACGAAATTAACAACCACTACCAATCCCATAAACAAACCGAATTCTCTGATGACAGGTAGGCTCGAAACCCAGTTCGCAAAGAATGACGCTGCCGTCGATACACTCGTGACAAGCATCGCCGAGCCTGCTCTCCTAAATGTCAGTCCCGTCCTCAGAGGAATATCGTCCTCGATATCAGGGTGCTCGTTTGCGACGACGTCATACGTGTCAAAGAAGACAAATATGTCGTCCGCGCCGATGCCCATAATGACGAACAAGGACAAGAAGTTTAAGATGCTCATGTGATCGATCCCGATTATACTCGTATAGATAAACATTGTGATGGGTATACTTGCAAGCACCCCTAGCATCCCCATGACGCTGATAATTATTGACTTCGTGTGGATCCAGACAAAGATGAGAACGGTCAAGAAGGACAGAGTCGCGAATTTGGCGTCGCTTAAGACAGCCAAGTCGACCTCCCAGTCGAACAGCATGCCAGTGTCGTAGTAAAGAAACCTCATGTCACTGAGCTTGGCGTCCTCGGTTTGGGCAAGCGGAACAATGTCGTGGATCAAAAAATGTTTAAACGCATCATCGTTTTCCTGGCTCGTAGGATACTCGAATGCAAAAGAACTCCGGGTGAGGTTGCTTTGCCTGTAGTCCAAACTGAAGTAAAGATCCATAAAAATCGCAACACCGCTCTGTGCCATACCTTTGAGGGTGTCATCAATATTCAATAGCTGAGGATTGCCATTGGCATCGTCACTAAAGAACCATCCTGTGATGGAACTCGCCTGCTTCGCACATTTGTTCTGATCCGATGTCTTCCCAGAGTAGTAGGACTTCCTCCTGCAAAAAGTGTTGTATTTGGAGTGCCCGTAAATCCTCTCTTCAAAAGCATGGATGGCCCACATATTTGCGTTGTTAAAGACGTTGCTCGGACGATTTCGCTGCACGTATACAAATGTCACCGTCCTGTCGGTAACTCCTTCTCGCTTTGCCAGAGACCGTCCGTGAGCATCAAAAAGGCCATCAGAAAGTACAACTCCAAGACCGTTAGCGGAGTAAATAAGATCTCCGTTGCTATCAAACTCTGTTTCCCCGTCACCAATGATACTCAGCGAGTTTTCCACGAGTGGATTGGAGTGGTTCATATAGGTAGTGCGACGGTAGGGCCAGTTGTTGTTTTGACTGTTGTCAGACACAGCAGCAGCCAAAGCATCATAAGACTGCGTCACTGGCGAGTCCGACTTGATGTAGTTCTGGGTCTCCTTATCAATCGAGAAAGAACGGAGGGTGCCGCACTGCAAAAAGGTCGTGGTGTGTGTGTGTGCGTGTGTGAGTGTGTGTGTGTGAGGGTGTGTGAATGGACCCGTGGGAGCGCACGTACACCTTTTTGCTTCACTCACTTTTGTAAAAACGGCCAACCCACTCAGGAGAATCATCAGAATTGCCATCACGATGAAATTGAAAAAAGGGTATCTTCCAATCAACTCAGCATAGAACCATCTTTGGTTATTAAGGTGTGCTAAAGAATCCAGAGTCTTGTTGACGCGGCAGGATTTGACAACGACTATGCCAAACATACTAACAAAAAAGAAAAGGGTTAAGGTTAGTTATTCTGTTAGAGGAAGATAGCCAGCAAAACAACAACAATACACTCACATAAGGACTCCATATGCCACAAGCAACCCCCAGAAAATAGCATCGTCGCTGATGGTCACTGCATCGTCGTCGCACCAAAGATTCTTGATTTCATACATTGCTGGATGGGACGGAGAGGAGAAGGGAGAATTTTGGAAGTTATGTATTCGAAGGGAAGAAAAACGAAAGTTGTTAGCGAGGGTGCTTCTCACTTCGGACGTTTTAATGATGATTCATATGCTAAGACTATCACCCCAGAACGATACCAACAATATAAATGCCTTTAATAAATCAAAAAGGGTAATGATTGAAATTTTCTTCTCAAAGAGAGGCAAGCAAAAATTCCAACCAAAATTTCGAACGAAGGAGACAACCCCGATACCTATCGGAGTTGGAAAGCATACGAAGTAATAGAAGTGGAATGCCAATTGGGTAGATGTGTATCGTTCGATCGGTCGTCCAACTGGGCCAACGAAGTCAATTTGAAGGGAAACAATGCTTACACAGAAGACACGCAGGCAATTTATTATTGGCATGGGGCTCTGGAGAGGCCTAACGTAATTGTGAAAATCTTCACCAACTTGCTTTGTTGTCTGCCGATGCTGTCCTTAACGCTGAGTACTGTCGATTCGTAAAAAACAGTTTGATGTATGGGAAGTATCTCTGCATAGTTATTGATGCTGTGCCTGGAAAGTTATTTCCAGACAGCTCCAATAGTCGGTCTACCAAGGCAACACTGAACAACTCTTGGAAAGCCTCAGGCCTTACAACAGTTCTTTGGCCACCTACAAGGCTCTTGATTTGTGGGTGGCCGAACATGCCTTGCCTTCGCTGCACAACGATTATTATTTTGCCACTCCCAGTGAAATGCTGGGGATGGAATACACACAGGTTTTTAGCCAGAAGCTCGGAATCGGACAAACTAAAAAATGGGGAGTTGTACGTACGTTTGTGGAAACTACCATCCATTCCTAAAAAATGTATAAAATCACGTGACAAGGATCTTTTTTTCAGCCCTTTCCCCGTCGCCTTCTTCCAGGTCCTTTTCCACCCACATATCGTATTCTTTGATGAGATTTACTAGCTCTCCGACAGCTTGTTCATTTGGAATGGATTTTTTAATCACTTCTTTGCCGTAATACAGATCGACTTTTCCGGGTAGTGTGCCCACATAGCCGAAATCTGCGTCAGCCATTTCTCCTGGCCCATTGACGATGCAGCCCATGACTGCTACTGTGACCCCCGGAAGGTGACCAGTCGCCTCGCTAATCTGTGCCGTCGTCTCCTGAAGATCAAAGAGGGTGCGGCCGCAGCTTGGACAGCTCACAAACTCAGTTTTTGTGCTCCTTAACCTGCAACCCTGTAGCAAACTAAAACTGGCTTTCCGCACAAAATCGAGGCTAAATATATTGCGGTCATAATTGTCATTGCTGAAGTCAATCATTATGCCGGCCCCAAAACCATCGGTAAGAGAGCTGCCAGCGCCCATGCCTAGCTGAAGCGACAGCTCATTGGTGTCATCGGTCACGGAGGTTGTGAAGTGATGGATGACAGGGATCTTGATATTGTTCCTAGTCAGACTCTCAGAGAGACGTCGACTCGCATGCAGGGAAGATAGCATAGCTTTCGGGTTATTGAATATCATGACAGGATCAAGGTTGACTAGCTGCTTAAGCTCGTCATCGCTTTCGTCGCCCTGAACTTCGACGGCTAATCGAATCGCACCATCTGGTAACTCCCCTTTTCGCGCTATGGCAGTCCTCAAACTCATGTGTGCCACTGCGTTCGTAATGGGGCGCTTTTCAAGAAGATCGGCAGGAACGATAACGCCCATACTGATTTCCAGGAGCCTCTTTAAAGCAAGCTCCTTCTGCCGGTCATCAGGATCCGGGAGATTTTTTAAAAAGATGCTATCGACGGTAGCGATGTCCTTGAATGGCATACCGACGGCTGTCTTGCACCCAAGACTTTGGTAGAAATAAGGCGCATTCTGTTTGCTGAGCATCTCCATGTCATCAACAATGCAAATCACGGAACCATCACGGTGCAGGATGCCACGCACATCAAACTCTGTTCCCAAATCACTCTCTCTCTGCTCCGGCAAGTTATATTCCCCGCGAGAGTAACTGGTAAAGTCGTGTGTGTACTCAAATTCCGGCACATTTGATTGTTTTTCCTAGGAAAGAAAGGATTGGTTAGGTTAGCAAGGGATACTCGGATGAGCACAGAGACAGAAACAAAAGGTTCAGACAACATAAATATCACTCACCACCTCTGTCAACCGTTCGACAGCTATCTCAGCCAAACGGTTGCAAGGTTTGTACTCGAACTCGGGGTCTTCCGTCAAGCTAACTCGGATTGTGTCCCCTATTCCATCAGCCAATAGTGATCCTATCCCGATGGCGCTTTTCATCCGCCCATCTTCCCCCTCTCCAGCTTCTGTAACCCCCAAATGAATCGGATAGTCCCAGCCCAACCTCTCCATCTCTGCAGAGAGAAGCCTGTATCCTTGGACCATCACTAAAGGGTTTGATGCCTTCATGCTGAACACGAAGTTGTGGTAATTCTCTGAGCGACAAATATCAGCAAACTCAATCGCCGACTAAGGTGTTCAGGAATCAAGGTGCGTTCCAGGGTGAGTTGTTTTAGCCGGAAGAGAAGAAAAAGAGAAGATGAACGAACACGTTGACGTAAGCTCACCTCGACCATCCCTCTCGGTGTATCTCCGTAAAAGCTCAACACTCTTGAGCTCAAACTTCCGTGGTTCGTCCCAATTCGCATCGCCCTGTTCAGCTCCTTACACTTTTTAACCAGCGGCAGCATAGCCTCGTAAAGGTAGCTGCGCTCCTTAACATAGTCTTCCTCCGTCTCATACACGTGGTCGTCAAAATCCTTCCGGCCGTCGGCGAAATTTCCGGGGTTCACTCGAATCTTAGAAGATGTTGGAGGGGGAGGGGGAGGTGGAAATAAAGTTTGTCAAATGATTAGCTTGAACCTTGATGATGAGCAGTAAGAGCTTGCATGAGAACTCACCTTTTCAACTGCATCTGCAACCATCAACGCTACCGCCGGATTAAAGTGCATGTCTGCGCACAACGCGATCGTATCGTAGCCTCTTTTGTCAAGCTCCTCCCTAATCTTCTTGCAAGCAGCAGCCTCGCGCTTCCCCTGAACAGTTATTCTCACAAGGTCAAAGCCCTCCTCGGCGCACCTGCGAGTTAGTTTTTTTGTTAGATAATAAGAAAGACTAGCTACAAACAAATGTTAACCAAGGCAATCTCAGCGGTGGTCGCCTTGATTAGCCGCTCACCTGATTATCTGCTCCACTGATGCCTCTACATCAGCTGTGCTAGTTGTTGCCATGGTTTGTCGCACAATCCTGTGATCGCTCCCGAACTTAACCTGCCCCGCAGTCACCGTCCTTGTTTTTCTCCTTATGACCTCAGACGTCGACGGGCAGTATTGCTTCAGGGGTCCAAATGCAGCATCACGTGCTCCAGATTTTACTGAAGGGGTCCAGGCAATCGGAGGCAATGAGTACTCCTCCGTTGAGGCCGCTTTCATCGGAGCGTGGTTTCGTACTGAATTTTCTGCTGTCAAGCAAAACGAGGAGAGAAACGAGGCCCTGAGGAGGAGGGAAAGGAGGCAGACACTTGCCATCAGTGGTGACCTCGGCATGTTCCTGTGGGTTTAAATCGATTTGGTCGCTATTTTCTTCTCTCTTCGCACTATCTGCACGTTTGTGGAGGCTTGGCGTGAGGGAAAAATAAAGCAGTTCTCAAAGTGCAAATGTGTTTTTAACTAATAATGTTCAATGTCGAAAACAACATGGCCCATGGCCCAAAACATTCTGAAAACACCTCGGACACCTACCTCGGACGCGGAAACCACATGACAAGCCGCACCAAAAAGTTAAAAGGAAATTAGAAAGATTCTCTTCTGCTTGACCCCTCTGAAATATCCACGCTGGGGTTCAATTTTTACTCTTCCTTTAAAGAAAGCCCCTTCTTCGTTTGCTTTGTCGGAATAACAATATCTCACTGTAGGGGGCTTCTTCGAAGGGGAAGTTTTCAGCAAGAAAGTTGCTCGCGGACACACATCCATACACACACGGTTCCTTTTCTTGAAGACTTCGACTGCGGCTGGAAAAATTTTCAAAGTCGCTACTACTACCCCCTGTACAAACAACAAACAGTGAATCATTGACGACGACTTCAAGATGGCCAAACTCTTCCTTCTTCTGTCAATTCCTACTTTCATGTCCCACGCTATCATGCCAAACTCTTATGATTTCAGGGATGTTACCTGTACACCGGGGGAGTATGGTCCTGGTCAGGGCTGGGAAGAGGGTAACTCTGACAGTGGATGGGGTGATTGCCATGATGAGAAAATTGGAGGGCCAGGGGGTAAAAAGAGTATGTGTGTGAAAGCTTGGATTAACGAAAACGAGACAAAGTGGGATTGGCGATGCACTTGTAGTAGCACGTGGCCGTTGCAGGGACTGAATTGCGATGAGCCTACCGAACACTATGTAATTTGGCAGTCATTTCAGATTTTAATCTTTCTGATTATGGCTCATGAGAGCAGACGGGGTACAAGATTTCGAGAATGATGCTGAAGCTGAGCGACGGAAAGCTGAATGCGGCAAATATAACTGCCTTAAAAATATAAGGAGTAACATTAAAACACAATTTTTTCACAATTATTAATTATTATTTTTCAGGTGGGGTATTTTCTGCACAAAGCCATTAAGGACTTTCCTCTTTAAGACCACGTACACTGTGATAACAATTTTCTTCTTCCTGGTTACCATCCCCCCACAATTTGAATTATAAACCCAGTATTGCCCAGAAAACGACAGCAAATATTCTGAACTGCTTCTTTTTGGATATGTTTAAGCGAGTACCAATGGCTGTTTGGCGGCCCAAGGGTCGCCTTTTTAGTACCTCAAGAGTTATCTGCAACAATGACTACAATTTTGATTTCAGTCAGCTGAAGCAATTCCGGGCACCCCTTCGCACTACCGAAATTGGAGTGGATGCTTTGCATGATCCTCTCTTCAATAAGGGAACTGCGTTCAAAGACGGGGAGCGCGACCGCATCCGCATTCGCGGTCTGATACCTCCACGACGTCTGTCAATGCAGTCTCAAATAGCACGGGTGTTGACTTGGATCCGCAATGAGGAGTCTCCCATAAAAAAAAACATCATGCTGGAAGATCTCCATGACCGAAATGAAACGCTGTACCACCGAATCCTCGTCGATTATATTGAAGAGATGGCTCCAATTATCTACACACCAACCGTCGGCCAGGCTTGTAAAGAATTTGGGCAACGTTATCGTCGCCCTCGGGGGATGTATTTTTCGGCGGAAGACCGTGGGCACATGGCTGCCATGGTGTACAACTGGCCCCACAGGGATGTTCACGTCATCGTAGTAACAGACGGGTCTCGTATACTTGGTCTAGGAGATTTGGGGGCGAACGGAATGGGTATTCCGATCGGAAAGCTGTCGCTTTACTGCGCTGCAGGCGGCATAGCTCCCCACAGAGTCCTCCCTGTGACACTTGATGTCGGCACCAACAACGAGGAGCTGCTCAGCAATCCGTACTATTTGGGACTGCAGCAGCCCCGTTTGACCGGAATGGAGTATTTTTCTGTCGTTGACGAGTTTATGCAGGCTGTCAAGCACCGTTGGCCCAACGCTCTTGTTCAATTCGAGGATTTTCAATCCGAGGTAGCCCAACCTTTACTGAATAATTATCGTCAATCGCACCTATGCTTTAATGATGACATCCAAGGGACTGGTGCTACTGTGCTCGCCGGTTGTCTGAGCGCGCTGCGAGCCAAGGGTGCTGAGGTCACATCATTGGGTGATGAGAAGATCGTGATTGCCGGTGCTGGAAGTGCTGGTATTGGCGTTGCTACTGTCCTACTGCAGGCTATGTTGGAGCAAGGCCGCGATGAAGAAGAGGCGCTCAAAAGTTTTTTCATCTCAGATCAATTTGGCTTGCTCACTAAGGACCGCGACGACCTAAACGCGGAGCAATTCCTCTTTGCCAAGGATAAGGGTACTGAGCAGATGTCTCTGTTGGACATTATTAAGCAAGAGGTGAGTGTTTTCGAAAGGTCTCGACTTCTCAAATGGTCCGAGCAGTGGAGGGCTTGTTATCTTTTGTTACTTTCCGCTCGTTTCCTGTCGCTCTTTGTGTTTGGCCTCGGCAAAATAACAAAATCATCTTACAAACTTCCGATTGCTGCTGCTAACTTTCTCTTCTTTTTCCCCTTGTCCATCTCCTGCCATTCCCCTTGGAAAGAAACCGACTATTTTGATGGGTGTGACGACGGTAGGAGGACTGTTCAAAGATGAGATCATTCGAGAGATGGCCAAGCACTGTGCCCGTCCGATTATCTTCCCTCTAAGCAACCCTACAAGTAGTGCGGAGTGCACAGCTGCACAGGCTTATGAATGGACAGACGGAAAATGCGTGTTCGCATCTGGATCGCCGTTTGACCCAGTAACCATAGATGGTAAGAAGTACACGCCCACGCAGTGCAACAACATGTTCGTTTTCCCTGGTATTGGACTCGGGGCGACTCTCTGTGGGGCGAAAAATGTCACCGACAGGATGCTCTACATTGCCGCTGAGGCGCTCGCCAATTTTGTGAGTGACAAAGATCTCTCCGATGGCAAGGTCTTCCCTCCCGTACACAGAATTCGCGACGTCAGTAAAGCGGTCGCTGTCGCTGTGATCAAGGAGGCAGTCGACAAGAAACTAGCAAGCAAGATGACCAAAAAGATGGTGGATGAGATGGGAGGTGAGTTTCTTTTGATTGCACTCTCAGTGATATCTGTCCCGAGAAGTATATTGAACCTTGTGTAACGCTTAAACTGACGAACCGCTTCTCAAAAATGTCCCGAAATCTTTTATTGACAGATGATAACCTCGACAAGCTTGTAGAATCTAAGATGTATAACCCAGTCTATGTCCCCCTCGTTGAGAAAGTCATCAACTGAGGAAATTTTAGCTTTTTCGGTTGAGTTTGACAATAGGTATCTTATCAGTGAGTTTTGTCAGTTGAAAATGGCAGTGGCAAAAGGAAGAGGTTGTTGAGAGTGTGAAGGTCTTGATTAATTATGCCATCGTTGATGAGGCAGAGGAGGTCGATTGAACAAACTTAAACTTTGCGCCCCTGTGTTGATGTTGTTACTTTCAATCGCTATGGAACCGTCCCGGTAACACTTTAAAACTGTCATTTTGGTTGAGTGTGATTGAGAAAAGTGCCGGCTCGCGGTCTCTCTTTCGCTATCTCCGTCACTTGCTGTCCTCTTGTCTCATGTTTTTTGTTTTTCTCCCCTGTCAATAACTTCATGGACACTTTTTGTGCGCAGTGGTGAAGTAAAAGGATGAGTGTGTTAATGTTACATACACCTCCTGTGCCGTGGCTGGCGCCGGCGTTGGCATGATGGCGGTTGGGGACAAAAAAAATAGATACCAACAGCCAGCCGAAAATAAATCACGAAAGAGAGGGTCACACATTTTCTCTGGCCCTGTTTCCTGTGTCTTAGTCGTTCAAAAAGAAGGCTAACCTGCACTCATTTTGTTGTCGTCTTCTACTTTCTATCGCTCTAGGATTAAATTCTTATTATTTTCTGTGCAAAAAGAACCCCCACACACCCTTCACCCTCCTTCCCTCTCTCTCCCCCCCCCTCAATCTCCTACCAAAAAAGTGGGACTGGGAGAAAGCGGCGGTGATGTCAAAGCGTAGTCTCTCTGACTCGGAAGACGAGTTTGTCCCGGAGGAAACTGAAGAAGCTCTCAGCAACCAGATTGACTTTCTGGCTTCACGGGCGCTCAAGAAGGAGTCCATCCTTGCCTCCTCGTCTCTGACAAGCCCCCAGGATTTTTCCGGCCTCCAGCTCGTACCGGAGCACGAAGAAAGGCCTTTTTGGGTGCTGCCTAGTGGACGTATTTTCTTGGAATCTTGGGCGCACAACTATGATGATGCCTATGAGTTTCTTGTGGCCATTAGCGAACCAGTTTCTCGTCCAGAATGGATCCATGAATATATGCTTACTACGTGGTCACTGTACGCAGCTATCGCGGTAAATATTGACACCTCAACGATTATCCGCACCATGTCCCGCCTCTCCAAAAACCATATCCCTCCCCAAGTAATTGCGTACATCAACGAGAGCACTTCTCGTTATGGCAAGGTGAAGATGGTTCTCAAGCATAACAAATTTTACGTGGAGTCGAGTAGCAGCAAGATTCTCAACGACCTGCTGAAGAACTCGCTTATTGCAGATGCCAGAGTTAGGGAGGAAGCAGTAGAAGGTGCCGCTGCCGATCTTGTCACCAACGGCAGGGTGGATGAAGAAACTGGCTTCGTCATTAACGAGGAGGCAAAGGAAATGAGGGACAATTTGAATTTCGGTGGTGGTGATAGCAGCAGCGACGATGATTTCATGAGCAGCGATAGCGACAGTGTTGACGATGACGACGACGACGATGACGACGACAAGGGCAACAGGAATATGTATGGGGATGTGGACTCATCTGATGATGATAAAGAGAAGAAAAATAAACGCCCTCTCAACAAGAAGCCGCCCAAGCAGACTGTTTCATTCCAAATCTCTGGCTCCAAATCCGAAACAGTAAAGCGATTGGCCATCGAGATGGACCTTCCCCTCATGGATGAATACGATTTCAAGAATGATACACACAATCCGAATCTCCCCATCGATCTCAAACCGACCACCAAGATTCGGAGATACCAAGAGCGTTCTCTCTCGAAGATGTTTGGAAACGGTCGTGCTAGGAGCGGTATCATTGTGCTTCCTTGCGGGGCTGGCAAGACCCTCACTGGGGTCACTGCTGCCCAGACGATAGGGAAGCGCTGCATCGTCCTATGCACATCTGCTGTGAGCGTCTTGCAGTGGAAGTTTCAGTTTAAAGAGTGGACGACGATTCCCGAGGAGAATATAGTTTGCTTCACGAGCGAGGAAAAAAAGGACATTCCCGATAAGCCGATTGTGTTGATCACGACCTATGCGATGATCACGCACGGGAAGAGGAGCGAGAGGGGGGAACAGATAATGTCCAAGATCAGGAGCGTTGAGTGGGGTCTCATGTTGATGGATGAGGTAAGTTTAATATATACCCGCAACTAATTTTTGTGTATATTTCAGCCACACAATTTCATAGGGTATCCTCTCTTGCGCAACTCACATTCCCTCCACTCTCCGGACGCAACAAAATTTAAGGTTCACGTCGTTCCAGCAGTAACCTTCCGAAGGGTGGTTGGGAACGTGCATGCTCACACCCGATTGGGACTTACGGCGACTCTCGTTCGCGAGGACGAGAAGATTAGCGACCTTAATTTCCTGATCGGGCCGAAGCTCTACGAGGCTAATTGGCTGGATTTGACCAAGAGCGGCTATTTGGCCAATGTGCAGTGCGTTGAGGTCAGGTGTCCTATGACGGGGCCCTTCATGCAGCAGTATTTGAAGACTGGACTTGATATTAACATGAAGCAGCTATTATACGTTATGAACCCGAACAAAGTGATGACTGCTGAATTTTTGATTGACTACCATGAAAAGGAGGGAGACAATATTATTATATTTTCTGACCTTGTGTACAGCTTAAAGGAATATAGCGAGCGGATGAATATTCCGGCCATATATGGAAAGACCCCAGAGAAAGAACGTCGTTCGATCTTGCAAAACTTCCGAAGCGAGACTGGGCTATGCAAGACAATTTGCTTGTCTAAGGTGGGGGACACGAGCATAGATCTCCCTGAAGCTAATGTGATCATTCAGATTAGCTCGCACTACTCCTCCCGGCGACAAGAAGCTCAGCGTCTGGGTCGAATTCTCCGGCCAAAAAAGACCACTTCGCAGGATGGGAAGAATCGGCAGAGCTTTAATGCCTACTTTTACAGTCTTGTTAGCACGGACACGCAGGAGATGTTCTACTCAAGCAAAAGACAGAAATACCTGATCGACCAGGGTTATACTTACAAGGTCGTCACCAATCTATCGGAGAGGGCTGCTGAAAAGAGCAGGGAGAAAGCGGCGGCATTTAAGAAGATACTAAAGGAGTGCAACGACGACAGCGATAAGGCCAAGCAGGTCGCTGAGTCCAATAACATTAAACCGTACGTGGAAATAAATGAGAGGGCGGAACTTCAGAACATTCGTTTCCATAAATTCGACGAAGAGCAGGAGCAAGAGGCGAAGGCTGTCGCCGCTAATGATGCGAGCGGGAGTGTTGGGATAGGAGGCAAGAAGAAAGGTAGTTCCAACAAAAAAGGGAGGAACAATTTTTTCTCAAAAAAGTGAGGGTTGTTGTGGAGGGGGATGGATGACTACAAGGTGAGAAAATGAGGACCGAAATAGGATCGGTCGGCGGGCGAGAAACTGGTTGCAATATGCGAATGATGAAGAAAATTAGGCTTGACAATAATGAGTCATGGAAGCATACCTAATCTTTGAGACCTGACGCTGAGCTATCAGACACATGGTGTATGTCGGAGGACAAAGGGAGTATGAATTGCGAACTGACACATGCCCAACTTTGCGGACAACAGACAGAAAGAAGAGCGAATTGAAATAAATGGTACAAGCAAATTTCGTGAAAGACCACTGTAGGTACGGACAAAAAGAAACGTAGCGGCAAGTTTTTTTCGTGTTATTTTTTTCAGTCCCCGGTTATCGTCATTTCTGGCTTTCGTCCTTGCTAGAGAGCCGATCACTCAGACCGGCCCAAAAGGCCTTGAAAGGGCGCGCCAACTTTTCAAATATATTTTCCTGGGCAAAAGGACGACAGGGTTCCAGTGTAAGCAGTCGAGAGAGCGGAAAGGTGGTGTTGCCTCTTCTCCTTACTTGTGTTCTTCTCGCTTGTCTTACCTTGAGCTTCAACTCTTCGAACTCTGTGCTCTCAAAAAGTAGCAACAAGTTCTGCCTACTCTCCGTGAAGCAGCTCGGGAAGAACTCGGGGAAAAACCTCTGGATAGCTCCGAAGACGAAAACGTGGCCAACCGGTGTAAGGGGTATAATAAGGATAATAATGAACGGAATAAAGGTGAAAAAGTCTCTTACAGTCCGTCGTAGGGTCCTAACTTCCCTCGGTTTGAGGGTATAGCCCTGAAGTGCCTTTAAAAAAAGCGTCGCGGAGAAGACAATGTCGAGGTAAAGAAGCTTGCAGCCTTTTCCGTAAAAAGCCAGCCCCTTCTTGCAGCTATCTATGAGCTCCCCCAACCACCTCCTCAGGCTCTCAATATCGAGAGCGATGTCGCCCTTAGAGACATAGTAATCGATTCCGAGCCTCCTCTTGAAGTCAGTGACGAGATCCAGCATGACAGAAAGGACATCGGAGTCGAGATTGTCGATGTCCACTATGTTGAGAGCCTTCTGTTGTCCTTCCAAAAGGCCAAACTCTGCCACAGCCAGACGGTCCCCGACAGGAATAGACCCCTCCGAGGAGCAAATCTCCGAGTCGAGGTAGAGATAGATGCGCTCGATGTCGTAATTGACGTTAAGGAGGTCGAGAGATTTTTTCGCCTTGTCTACGTTGCTTTTTGCCCGATTAATTTGCGACCGGAGCTCCTCAGGGAGGGTACTAATGCGTAAGGTCGCAACAGTAGAGGAGGGGGGTAATGAAGAGGAGAGAAGGGCGTTATAATCCGATTCCATGAGAGCGACTGCCTTTGAGCTCTCAAATATCTCCTCCTTCATATTCTTGATGAACTCGTTCTCAACGATGTTTGCCGTTGTCGTCACGGGAACTTTGGGGACTTGAGATTTTAGCGAGTCCTCGCTCTGCGACTCGCCTTGTAATCCGTCCGCCCTTTGCAAATCATTTCCATTGCCTGAGTCGTCTGGGTCCTCCTGGCCATTTATCCTGGCCCATACTCCCCTGCCAAATTTCTTGGCCGCCTCTCCTCCCTGCAGAGCACCATCCCAGTCCACCGTTCCGTCTTCTCGGACATAAAGCTTGGGATCGAGCTCGTCGGGGAGGGTGGAGAGAATCTCCTTTGTGTTCTGGTTCAGGGATCGAATGTTGCGCTTCAATCGGCTCCCAATGCGGCGAAGGATGGGTGGATTGTTTGTAAACTCGCTGTTTTCGGAGGAATAGGAAGAGGAAAAGGAGGAGGAAGAGGAGGAGGAAGAGGAGGAGGGGGAAAGAATTTTGGTTATGGACGATCGGGCCAGGCAGAGACGATCGTAGATCTCGTTTAATTCGCCTGAAGTGTACACTACGCTACCCATGCTGCTAAAAGCGGCGCAGAATTCGGCGTTTGACTGGCTGGTGTTTGACTGGATAGTATTAGATTCGTTTCGTTCATCTTCGTCTGCTACTGCTGTTGTCGACTTATCTTGTGCCGTTTTGTCCGCATTTAACTGCTCCTCTAGATTATCTGAAGAGTAGCACATCTCTCTCAACGCCCTGTCAACCTTTTCCAGCAGCAATGTGTAGTCAACATTTCGTCCATCTCTCGTCCCATTTTGAGAGGGGGAGGACTCATCGTCCCCAACGCTATTAGCATCGATGTCGTCGTCAAAGGCGGGACCGTTGAGTTGGGAAGCAAACTCAGCTTGGGTTAGGAGGTCCAGTGTCTCGCGGATCCACATTTTGTCCCGAAGAATGCGAAGTTTGCTAGGTTGCTGGGAAGGGGAGGGGGGAGTAGAAAAGGATGCAAGGGCAGTAGCAGAGCTACTGCCGGATAAGCTACTGCCGGATAACGATAGTGAGAAGGGCAGATGACGATACTGGTGACGCTGTTGAAATCCCTGCACCTGCTGTGTTTCCTGAGTCTGCCGGTGCCACTGATGTATCAAGCGGGGCAAACGCACCGTTGATGATCTGTGAATTCTTTGAATGTTTTGCACCTTTTGAGGGGTCGGAATATAGCAAGGAAACTTAAATGCACTTGCGAGAAAGACGGCGCAAAATTGAACCAGACATAGATTGAGCATACTAGCCTGGACCATTTGTAGACTGCCAGGTCCAGGGCTGGCCGCTGGAGTCAAATACTGATCCTTGCACCTAGTTTGCGGCAGATGTGAGTCAGTTGATGTAAATTACAGTGAAAGCAAACAGGTGTGTTCACTGGATGTTTAAATCACAGGTGTAAAAAGGTTTATTGTTTTGGACGAGCATTCGAAGAGCAAAAATCCATCAATTCTTTTACTCTGTTCCCACTCGAGAAGCGTTTTTCCGGCGTCTCGTCAACGCGCAACGCCACCAGCTCGTTGAAATTACTGCGCTTTTTGTCACAAAGTCAAAGTTCATTGACTCCAAACCTCTCCTCTTACTTTATTTTCCACCGACTGATGGAGTTGAGGGTGCATCTCATAATCCTTGTCCTCGCCAATTTGCTCCTAGTGGGTGAGGGTTTTATTCTTCCTCCGCAGACCCCGGCACCGCTTAAAAAAAAAGCACTGGATCGAAATAATTTCATGCTTCCAATCCAACCAAAAAACCCCTCAGCAATTCTAATCCCAGCGCCGTCTGTCAGGGCCCACCCCACGATTGACCCTTTGGCCCCTTTTTTGTCTCTTATCACCTTCGTTGTTAGCTCTCCCTCAAGCGCTTTAGCAGCTTACTCTCCCCTTTCTACGGGCGCATTTAATCCGGACTCCTTTAAGCCGATTTGCCAGGCTTCTGACGGCTTCTACCGCTTTCTCCAGGCCGGAACTCAGGCCCTCGTAGGACCGGAAAACTTCGTCGATTACGGTCCCCTGATTGCGGGGGGATTGCTCCGCATAAGGCTGGAGCTGTGCGTTGTGGAGTCATTTTTCAATGAGGCTGTTGTGCCATTTGTGAGAGAAAACGGTCTATCATGGGTTCTTCCATTTCACGAAACGATTGAGACCTTTGTGGCGGGGACAATATTTGCGTTGGCATCGACGTTTATCTTAGTTGGCAGCACTAAGCTCGTGACTGTCATAGTGACATTTGCAGATGTATTTGCGGGCAGTTTTCTTCGGTGTTTTGGGGGTTTTGGTTTCGACCGGGCGGCGGGCAAGCCAATGACCTTTGTGATTGGAATTGGGCCGTGGAAAAAGAGGTTGATTGGCTCGGAAGAATCTAAGGAAGAGGCGAAGAATGAACTCAAGCTGGGTGTTACGGCAGTGACCGCGCCCTTACTTTTGGTGTTTGGGAGCGCCAAATACGCTGGGGAGTTAAGCAAGTTTGTGAGAGAAGTTGCGGAAGGAATCGCTTTGTTCGTGGGGCGTTATCTTGTGCTGATATCTGCGGCCTACGTCGGGGTCAAATTTCTGCACTTCAAGGTGTTTCCCGATTTTCCCTTTTAACTGTGACAAAAGTAAGAAAGACGGGATGATGTGGTTTTGCGTAGAAGATGGGTTTTGCGCGAGGCGCGGATCGGCGCCAATCAATTATTTTTAGTCAATAAAAACTTTGTTATCTCTATCTTTCTCGCCATCAAAGCGACTACTTCCTCTTTTTTGACGATCTGACGACTTTCTTGTTTTTTTTAAGGGTATTCTTTGACGGCGCATGTGTCCTTCTTTTCGGTGTATCTTTGGCCCCTTTCATCCTCTTCAGTTCATTCTTTTTGGGGGTTGAGCTAGTTCTTCTCTTCCAGGCAGCAATTCTTCCGATTTCGAAGTTAACAGGATCTTCAGTCTTCGCTCTCGGGTCCATGCCATTTGTTACTCCACCGAGATCAACACTGCCAGTGCTCTTCCAAGGTTTCAGTGCACTATTTACCTCAAGAGACGAGAAAATGCCGTCACTTTTACGATCGTATCGTACAAATTCAATAACACAGGGCCGAGAGGCGTTTCTGAGCTGCTCACTGACTCCATTGAGCCACTTCTCGGGCTTCTCGTTATTTATGGCAATGATAATATCGCCCCTTGAAACACCCAATTCTGCAGCCTGGCTGCCTTCGACTAGGTCCGTTACCACGCAGCAGTGTGACCGCCTACAATTAATGATCATTCCCATTTTATCGCTGGTAAATGACACTGTCTTGTAGGTAATTTTGCTGTCTCCAAAGTGTTGCCTGATAAAGGCATCACTAAGTCCATTATCTGATGATTTTTTTATCATGGTCATCGGTGCTGTCGTGGTCACGTTATGACTTGTTGGACTAAAGATTACCGACAGGAGTTGATCCTGTCCTTCTTTGTCTGCTTTTCTGGATAATACTTTCTTGTTAATGTTCCCAGTATTGTTCCCACCGGGAAACAGTGAGAGTGCCCTTCGGGCAAGCTTTTTGAAGTTGACCATGCCGATAGTGTTGGAATGTTCCCTAGTATCGACACACCCACACGATTACACAACAGCCAGGTTTATTGTCAAAATGTGGAAAGAAAAAGATACAAGTAATGGAGGACGAGGTAGTAAGTGGGGCTCAAAGGGAGGTGTAGGTAGTTGCGGACAAAATCAATTCAATCAAAAATTATTCTTGCCCAGCTTCTTTCATTTATTGGCGTAATTCGGCACTCGTGTAGTGAACAATCATATATCCACGGGTATACCACGACCCCATCGAAACTTGAAAAAGAGGGACTATTTCGTGAGAGAAAAAACTTATGACGACGAAATTGGACACCGAGGTGGACACACTGCTCCTGAAGCTGTACACAATCTCTGAGACAGTTGGTTTCGACAAGGAGAAGGGATTGAATGAAATCAAGAAGAAAAAGCGGGGAAAAGGGGATCGTTTTGAAGAGGTCAAGGGAGACATGGTCTCTCGGCTTGGCAACATAAAGGAGCTGATGACAGCGGCAGCTGATGTGGAAAAGCAGTCGACAAGCAACCCGAAGGAAATAATCGAGCGGCAGGCCGAGATCCGTGAGAGTATTCGGCAGCTCTCTGAGAACTGGAGAGAGCTTGATGGGATCTATCGTGTGGAGGCTAGGAAGAAGCGTTCTAAGTTTAGCCCAGAGGAGCTTGAGCGGCAGAAGACGATCGTTATTCAGTTGCAAGAGGAGATAACCAAGGTGAAGGAAATTCAGAGAAGCGGCTACACAAAGGGGAACCCGAACAACTCTATGGGGGGTATTGGGGCGGGTTCTGTTGCTATTGTGACCATGGATGAGAGCACACTTTTCACAGGGGGCAAGTACAATGAGACCAACAGCTCTATTTTAGGGGGGGAGGACACTGAAGTTTCTGTTGGCGGGGTGGAGATGACGGCGAGTCAGCAGGAAAAAATTCAGTCGATCAAGGCTCGGGATCAGGAGTTTGATAAGCAGATTGAGGAGATTGGACGGGGGATTCTGGACCTGCAGGATTATGCCATCAGCCAAAACGAGGAGGTCAAGCGCCAGAATGTCATGCTTGACAGTTTGGAAAACAAAATAACCAACGTACACGACCACGTTTACAACGTCAATAGCAAAATGAAGGAGACTCTGGATACTTTGGGAAGGAAGAGTGACAAGTTCTGTGTTGATCTCATCTGTTTAATTATGACCATAGGGTTCGCTGCGGTGCTGTACAGCATCTGGAAGGCGAACAAGGACTAAAATTGGCGAATAAGAAGGTAGTTGCGTGTGCTGGTTTACTGAGTAGGTTGCGGCCAATTTATGCAGTCTTATATTTTTTTATCTTTAGAATCAGGCATCTTCAATTTCGTCAACAACAAAGTAACCCAAGTACCACTTTTCGAACAACTTGAATCCCACTCTGGTTTTCAACACGTCAAACTCCTCCTCGATATTTTTTTTGCCACTGTCACCTTGTCCAGCAATCTTCTTTTTCTCCTCCCCTTTCTTCCTCACTGCATCTATACCCCCTCCCGCAGCGGCCGCCTTGTCTTTACTATCGTTTTCTTTGCCATCACCGCCATCGTCACTATAACTATCGCTGTCGTATTTAACCCCATTCGTAACGACAAGAGCATCGTGTGCTGTCCTCAAATCGTCTTCTTTCTGTTTGCTTGTCAGCGGCAACCCACCCCTTCGCGATTCAATATCCAGCGTGAGGACCTCCAGCAAGTCTTGAACATCCTCTAGTGCAACACATCGATCCTCGTTCTTTAGTGCCAGCTTATCAAATTCATGGCGAATTATGTTCCACCGGACGTTGCAGATGTCAGTGGCACAGCAGACACAAATGTCGTTGTACTTCCGCAATTTGAACTGCACCACTACAGCGTGCTGAGCGTGACAGTGACGAGCACAAGCCATGCATACGTGCTCAAAGCAGCAGCGGATACATTTGTAGGTGGTTTCATAGGTTCCTCGTAAATTCATTATGACCAGATTCTCGTCCGGATTTTTTATCGTGTCGATGCAATACTGCATCCCGGGTTCAGCGCCATCAAACTCACAAGGCTTGTTTTCCAGTCCGGGCTGTCCGGGCAAAACTAAATTCGGCGTGTCCAAGTAATCGGGGTTTAGTCCTCTTTCCTCCATGTTTTTTTTCAGAACATCATAAACCAACAAACCCTCCTGCCGGAGGATCTCAAAGTACTCCTGGTATTCTTTCAGGTCCCGCACCTTTTTCGCTTTCCCCGAGGTTATGCACAAAGAGTGCCGGTAGCCAGCGGCGATACCCACTACGTCGGCATTCGTCAAACCGGAAACTTTATGCGCTTGTAGTCTGGTGCAGGTGGTTGTCCGTAAGTGAAACGAGCATATTAACTGAAATATTCCCTCCCAATTTTATCACTCACCTCACATCACAATCTCCCAACCCAAGCTCACCATATTCGTTGTATCCCCAAACGTATAACTCTCCGTCTGTAGCGTCTGTGGCTTGAATACGATCGACCAAAGCCATACTATGTCTCTGCCCGGCGCCTATCGCAACGACGCTTCTCAATCCCGTGACAAAAACAGGATCAGCACGATCCCAGATATGGCCATGGCCTAGCTGGCCATACTGCCCCCCTCCCCAGGCGATTACTAACCCATTGTACTTTTCCAAAGCCAGTGAATGAGAACCGCCACCTTTGATATCCTTCAGAACTAAGTTGTTTTTTCTAACTAGAGTCGTGACAGAGTGAATTTCTTGCGGAGTATGGTGCATACGAGCGTCCACCCCCCCAAGACGTTCGTTGTCACAGCAGCCCCAGCCGAACACTGTTATTTCCACACGTTGGTCGGGCCGCTTAATCTCAACGAGCAGTAAGCTATGATTGTGACCAGCTGTTATCTTAATTATCTTCTCGTTGGCGCTCAGACCTTTGGTGATTTCCATTGGAGTGGGAAAGAACTTGCTATCCATCGAATTTTTCCCAAGGCCAAGCTGCCCAAAATTATTCCGGCCCCAAGAGTAAATTCTCTTGGCGTGAGTCTGACATACAACATGCTGAAATCCAGCCGACAATATAGTTACAGTTTGATCAGTCAAGCTCTTCACAATTCTTGCCTTGGGAGAATCTCTCTCAGCATCATCCCCATCTTCGACTGTGTGACCCAAAGCGCCCCATAAACCCTTCCCCCAGCTGTAAATTTTCCCCTCGCCAGTCAATGCGTAACTTGTGGCGTGTCCTGCGAAAACTTCCTTGCAAAAGACGGGCTGTCCAGCCTTCATAATCCCCTCTACAGTGACCGGCTCAAGAAATCCGGCATTTGGATTTGTCTTGTCAATTTTTCGACCACACTGTCCATGTCCGTTCCAACCACTACATGAAACAACCCCATCACTATTACAAAAGACGCTGTGGCGTGCACCTCCGGCAATTGACCGAATTGGTTTGTTATTCAGGGGGGATATGTCTGCAGAGAAGGTCGGCATCGGCCAGTTGTAAAGGTCCTGCAACCCGCCCCTACAATTAATGATGTTGTGTGTAGTATTGCTGTCATTCTTGGTGGGAGAGGCAGAGTTCCTTGGGTTGGCAGAGTTGGCAGAGTTGGCAGAGTTGGCAGAGTTGGCAGAGTTGGCAGAGTTGGCAGAGTTGGCAGAGTTGGAGAGGGGGGACAAACCAAGACGCCCATCATCTGACCATCCCCAAGAGTAACAGCTGCAAAGATTATCAGATTTGTCGACCATGACACTTTAGCATATCAAGAAGAAGGTTCCATCTTTTATTCATTTGTCGTCAAACCCTATAATTCAGAAATTTGGCATCATTTAAATTTATTTTTTTAACATCTTTCGGTCTTTCTCTCGATTCTCTGGACTTTCTCTGGAATTTCGGACATCTTCTTCTTCCACTCAAAAAAGAAGCAACACGCCCCAGGCTAAACTTTGTTTTGGAAAGCAAGGGTTTTTGAGGGATAAACTCGTATCAAAGACATGCAAAACGGAGGAGAGATTGAATCATCTTCGTCGGATGATGAAGACTCGGAAGATATCCGGCAGTACAAGGTAATATTGCTGGGTGACGGTGCAGTGGGCAAAACCTCTATTGCGAACCGCCTCACCAGTGATAACTTCCAACAGCTTTACAAACAGACAATCGGGCTCGACTTCTTCTTGGCAAAGATGTCATTGCCCGGAAATGTGGAGGTGACCCTGCAGTTGTGGGACATTGGTGGTCAGTCAATAGGGGGGAAGATGATCCAAAATTATATTGCTGGTGCTCATGCTGTTGTCATGTGCTACGACATCACGAATTATAGCAGTTTTGAAAACGTAGAAGATTGGTATAGACTGGTGAAGAGAGTATTTCCGATAAACCGGAGAGGGGCTAGGGACAGTAGGACTGGGGGCGTTGCAGGTCTGGTGCCGACGAGTGATGGGGAGAGCAAAGGTGGGGAGGAGAAGGAAGATGATAGAGGGCCGCTCGTCTGCCTCATGGGAAATAAATTAGATATGCAACACATGCGACAAGTTGACGAGAAGAAGGTGCAGGCATTTGTCAGGGAAAACAATTTCTTGGATTTCAAAGTCAGCGCCAAGACTGGTGACAACATCAATACGTCGTTTTACGAGATTTGCTCCGCTCTTGCTGGAGTTTTGGTGCCGAAAAATGAAATGGATTGCCAAGGAAAGGTTATGAAAGCTGTTATAATCGACCACAAACAGCATGACGAGACAATCGAGGGGGGTAAACTGCCAGACTTCCAAAGGAAAGAAAGCAATTGTTTAGTAATGTAGAGAGTGACAAAGCATATTTGAACAGAGAGGTCCATTGCGGAACTAGCTAATTAACGCATCATTTCCCTTTGTGTTTCAGTGTCGTTATTACTCAGCTACTCAAAACGTCAAGTGACCATCATAAAACAATGACTTCGTCCTCTGAACTTCCACGCCGTTTCTTGCTCTGACTTGGCTTGACATCATCCAGTACCTCTTCCACATTTTCTTCTTCGTCGCTATCCAGACAAATTACTTCACCTTTCGCAACCACGGGTAATTTACGCTTCTTTGCAACTGGTTTCTTCGCCGCTTTTATTTTTGCCTCCCTCTTCTTGGATCCTGCCTGAGCTTTCATTGGTGCTTTCGTTGAGAACAAGTGTACGTAGTAGGAGAATTTACCCACACCAAGGCTGGAAAGTGTTTTTCCCTGAGACTTGATCTCGCGCCCCATATAAAACAATCGCTGATCTGCAACAGCCGTCTTAACCTTAAGCTCTATAATAGTTTTGATCTCCCCAAGAGTGGCGTCAAGAGTAACATCAGGCAATTCTGTTTTCTCCCCATTGTTTCGGCAATCAATGATTGTCACAATCTTACTAGCAGCTGGTGGCATCTCGTTAGGGAAGCGCGCGTGCGTATAAATGCCAGATAGGCGACAGCGCGGATAAACTTAGCACCAACTAAAGACGGGAGGTAGGTCGGAGAAAGGGATCAAAATGCGGTGCAAAGAAACTGGTGATTGCTCTTGAAAGCACGTGCGACTCCTCAACGACGAAAGAACACACACCGGCTACAGTTTCCTTCGGGATTAATTTTGTGAGGAGAGAGAGAGGCCAGGGACTTTTTTGCGTTCTCTCCCTCTCTCTCTCTCTATTTTCTGCAATTTGATACAAAATACGTTTCGTGGGCTGTCACCATTACGCACGCCTCTCGTCCGGGCGCCCTCTTCTTCTCCCTTTCGCGAAAGCTAATATAGCAACAACATACACAGAGACAAATCAATCCTTTCTCCCCTCCTTGTTAGCTTAAACGCTTATACCTTCACCTGAAATGAATCACACTGATTTTCCTGTGATCAAAGGCGAAATCCACAATGTACTGGCTGTTATGCGTCAAAACTCGCGTTGGGCTTCACCGCTGCGTTTCATTCGTGAGGAGGCAAAGCTAACCTTCCCAAATTCTGAAATCACAAACAATGGTTCCTCAGAAGACCTGAACAACTTGACCCACGCTCAGCGCGCCTTGCATCCTTCCAATCAGGATCAGTCGACCAACTTGATTCCCATTTTTCATTCCCTCCTTGACACGCTTGTCCACCACACTCTCCTCTCCCAGAACGACTACAGTGATGAATATGGGAAATCAAGTCTCCGCTCGTTCGATTACATATATCCATTTGCGTGCGTTGTTGTGAGTCCACATGCCAGTAGTAGCATAACAGGTGCTGCTCTCAGTAGCCTCCATAAGTTTCTTCTTTACGGATTTCTCCGAAAGGAGGAGGAATCTCAGCGTGCTTGTGAAGGAATTGAGTTGATTGGAGAGGCAATCATTCAGTGCAAGTTCGAGGAGGTAGGAATGAACGAGGGCGAGGTTGTGTTGATGAAAATGCTTGAGTTGAGTGCTCTCTGCATTCGCTGCGAGGTGGGTAACTTGCTTTCCGAGGAACTCATCTTCAAGATTTTTATGGTCTGTTACGAGGTTGCGATTTCTTCTTTAGAATTCCAGCAAGAGGGCTCCTCAAAGACCGCCTCGGCGCTCCTATCTTCAACGGCAGGCAATACACTTGCGCACATAGTTTTGGTGCTATTCAACCGGAGCAAGAACGAAAGCTTGCTGTTGGAAAGTAATGTCAAAGACGACGAAGTTCTGGACTGGGGTGGCAGTGATGATGATGACGATGAAGTCGGCGACGGAAATGACACCGGCAACGAAAGCGTTAGTGACGAGGAAGACGCTGATAGTGCCCGTCCTTTGCAGCAAGCAACCAACACTGAGAAACAATTAGCAATCGTCCGAATTATGGACCACCTTTCGAAACTCACCAACCCACGGCAGTACAACCACCATTTTTGCGGCCTCGCTTTGTCTCTGATTAACATTGCTCTAGAAACTGGAACAACACATCTCAAGCACTACAAATACATAGTTCCGATCATGCAGGGAGATCTTTGCAAGCATTTGTTGCAGCTCTCCCAGTCATCAGAACTCACTATTCTTTCACTAACATTGAGGGTGGTTTTCAATCTATTCTGCAGCATGAAGGACCATTTGAAGGTGCAGCTCGAGGTATTCCTTACCTCCGTCCACCTGCGAATTCTGTCACCCAATGCAAATTACTCGCCGGAGCAGCGCGAGCTCGCTCTCGAGAGCTTATTAGAGTTTTGCCAGGAGCCAGCGCTTATGCAAGATTTGTATACCAACTATGACTGCGACTTTCAGTGCACCAACCTCTTCGAAACCATTTGCAGCACCCTCAGCGACCAGGCTAAGGTGAGGCCGGGGAAGTCTCTGAATGCGTTGAATAGGCTTTCTCTGAATGGCCTTTTGGCTGTTATCGATAGCATCTTTCGTCGCTGTTTCATTGAGTCCCGCCGAAACGAGGGCGAAAACGAAAGTGGCGATGTTAATGACAGCAAAAGAATTAAGCGACCTGCAGTTGACGTTGTATCCCCACAGCCTTCTCCAACTCTTGGCAGCTCTCGTGGCGCTGGAATTATTAACTTGGATGACTCTGCCAACTCTGATGAATCGACGGGTCGAGGCGCACGAGAGAAGACAGCCCAGATTCTGCAGGAGCGGAAGAGGAAAAAGCATCTATTTGAGCTTGCCAGCAAGGAGTTTAACAAAGCACCAATGAAGCAAGGCTGGATTCAGTACGCTATAGAAATTAAGCTACTTCCATCGGATGCTCTCACGAACGCGGGCGCAATTGCGGAGTTTCTCTATTCCACCCCTAATATTGACAAGACGCAGCTTGGATTATACCTGTCCCGTGGTCCGGCTGACAAGTACCCCTTCAACGACGAGGTTCTGCAGCACTACACCAATCTATTTGACTTCTCCGACCTCGGATTCGCCCAGTCTCTACGGCTCTACCTCCTTCGCTTTCGCCTGCCTGGGGAAGCACAGTGCATCGACAGACTGATGGAAAGTTTTTCCAGCCACCCTCAAATTTACAACCCTCCATTTAAATCCTCCGATGCTGTCTTTATCTTGAGCTTCAGCACCATCATGCTGAATACTGATCTCCACAACCCCCAGATCCGCCCAGAGAAGAAAATGACAGCCGTGCAATTTCTGCGCAACAATCGAGGAATCAACGAAGGGGAGGACTTACCTGAGGACTTTCTGTTGGACCTTTATGAGCAAATCAGGGGGGAGGAGATACAAGTGCAGGCATCTATCACAGATGTTATGGACCTTGATTCCCAGGGGATGCTCAAGTGGGACGACACCGTGTTGAAGAAGTCAGAAGAGGTTGCAGATGCTAGCTTCACGGATAGTGGTGAGGCCAGGAGGGGCGGGGTCAGGGCTGGCCTGCATGAGAAGGACATGTTCACAAGCATAGCTTCGCTTTCTCTGGATAGCATCAAGTGCCTCTTCGAAATGTCTCCAAGTGACACTGTTGTCATCAATTGCCTTGCCGGCTTCCGACAATTTTCCCATATAACGGTCTTTTTCAACATGAAAAACGACTTTAACAGCCTCCTCGTCTTCCTTCTCAAGCATGGGTATGAATACATTGGCAGGTACCAAACCGAACCTGACCTCTTTTCAAATTTACAATCTACGTCTTTGATAGACGGTCTTGTTGCTGGAATAGGCGTTAGCATTTCTTACTCAACATCTGGCTCTAACGACCTCCTCCGTGGGTGCGCGTATCACAGGGGCCTCCTGTCCCTTCACCTCGGTTTCCATCTCCTTCGGGATAACGTTGGAATGGTTGACGCTCGATCTTGGCCGCTCTTTGCGGAGTGCTTCTTCGGTTTGAGAGAGCTGGACGCGCTTCCAAAGGTGTTTGACGAGGTGGAGGACTTCGACCAAGAAAAGAGTGTCTTCGGGTTAAGATGTGAGGAAAGGAGGGTAAGGAGGGGCAGGAGGGGGGGAGGAGGTAGGGAAAGAGGAGGAGGAGGGAAAGGATGGTTGCAGTCTATTTTCGGCGCCGGCGATGATACTGACAGCGGCATCAATGGCATCAACAGCAGCCACAGCCACAATGATAGCAACAACAAAAGTAACGCGAACAGCAGCAATCAACTGGAAACTGATGACTCTTTCGCTGGCTCTCTTCGCCTCTTGATTACTTCAGTAAACCTTGCCAAAATCTTTCCCCTTACCACCAACCTCCCCCCAAAAACCCTTGCCAGTCTTACGTCCTCCCTCCTCTCCACTACCGCCATCACTGGCCCCCATTCGAAGCCTAGCTCCCCCAACTTCGAAGATCGTGCCTCCCTTACCCTTGACCTTGCCCTTAAAGTCCTCTTCTCTAACATCGCCACACGGGAACCCAGGCACACAGCCCAAGCGTATAGTCACATCGACAAGCACGTCAAGGACATCTTGCGCGACGAAAACATTAAGAAGAAGGCTACATACCTTACGGAGAGGGCAATTATTACCGTCTTGAAAGCCTGTGTACATTTGTTAGACTGTGATTTTAGAGCCGCCGGTAGTAAAAGCGAAGGCAACAATAGAGATGGACAGCAAGAGCAGCATGAACAGCAGCGGCTCCAAGAAGAACAGGAAGGAGAAGAAAATCAAACGAAAGAAGGTCAATTGCGACGCAAAGATGGAGATGGGGGAATTAGGGAAATGCTTATGGATAGCTTAGGAATCATTGTCGGGGTTGAGGACGAAATTCTCCGGCACATATCTTCCCGAGTCGCGGTGGGGTGTGGCACAATTTTAAGGTGCAGTACCGGGTCATCTTGGTCCTTCAGTACTCTTGCGGAACTCATCGACCACATTCTTCGCTTCCCACGCGCACGACCAATCTTGTGGCCCGTGATATCTGATGTTGCCTTAACTTCCCCTGCTGTTGCGGGAGGAAGAGAAGTCGCCGACAGGAGGAGGCTTGTTGATATTCTGTGCAACTTATCAAGGGGTAAGTACGAAGGGGACATGACGTACGCAAGAAATGCTGCGGAGGTTTTGGTAAAGGTTGTGGCAATGATGATAGTATATGATGAACGCGACAGCTGCAGCGATGATAACAAAGACAACAACGACGACGATGACGACGACGACGACGACAACAGCAATGATCATGTCAACATCAACATCAACATCAACATCAACATCAACATCAACCGCGCCAGTGCCGTCGAGAATCTCTTCAGGAGCGTTGTTTCGTGCCTGCATGCATCGTGTCTCAGTTCTCGGGACATCGAAGCCCGGTTGCACTGTGCTGGTGCTGTTGTGAGGATCCTCGTGTCGGCAGCTGAGGGCGACAAAGTCGGGAAATTAGGCTTTAATTCGTGGGTCTGGGTCTTTGATGAGGTGCTATTGAAGATGCCCCCCGTAGGGGTTAGGGCAGGAGAGATGGAGGGAATACGAGGAGTGGGAGAGACTTTGGGGGTAAGGATCAAGCTCACAGAGGGCCTTAGTAATTGTCTGTTGAGAAAAGTCGTCAGCTTAAGTAAGGGGGGGGTGACAAGGGGACAAGAGGTCAAAAGGATTCTCCTTGGCGTCAGTAGGATCACAGCCGAGAACGTCAGCATTGGTGGAGCCCATGGGAGCGGAGGTACGGGCTTTTTGTCTAGAGGCGGGAAAGAGGAGGGTGGAAGGGAAGAGCTTGAGACCCTCTTTGATGCCAGTATGCAAAGCGCAGCGAACCTGGTTAATGTGCTCGAGGTTTTGGACAGGGAGTGCGGGAGTCTTGGACTTGGGAGAGTGCTAAGGCAGGCTTTAAGGGGGGATCTAGTCCGGGCCGGGGCAAATGATTTGGTAGAGTGCTTCAAGGATAGTGGAAGTGACGAGGGTGCAGGGAGGGAGGGAAGGGAGGCGAAAGAGGGAGCGAACCAGAGTGAAAACCCGATGCTGCAAGGCAATCAACAGCAAATGGAGAAGCTGGAGAAGCCACATGTCCAGCAACTTGCACCTCAGCAACTTCAACCAGAGCAGACGTTACTGGAAGAGTATCGAAAACACCAAAAGCAACTGCAATACCAAAATCACCTACAACAGGTGCCAATAATACCATGCGCGTCAGATGTATTTGAATGCTAAAAATGTTGAGAGAGGAAGATAAATAAACATCATTGACATGGATATAATGAAACAATTTGTTTAACTAGCGTGCACTACTTCTCTTTTTCTCTCTCTCCCGTTCTCCAAATATTTCGAGATTTCCATCAAGAATTCAGCATTTTAAACAATCTGCCGCCTGGAGCTCTCCCTCTTTCCCATATATGTTGGTTATTTCCACCCCAAATAAGAAAAAATAAATAGGATAACATTCAAAACACACACACACCAATGCAGCACAATCCGCGTGGCCACACTATCACGGATTCCCAACTGTACTTTGCCGTTTTCTTATTCCGCTTCCTACAAGCATCATCTACCAAAACGCAATTTGATCCTGATGAGTTTCACCAAACGCTCGAGCCAGCATTTTGCTTTGTGCAACATCCATCACACCCATGCAAGGGCTCCAAAACGTGGGAGTGGGAGACGCCGGATTTGGGAGACCAGAAGGTATCAGGGGTAGGGCTTTCTCCCGAAGTGACTAACATCTCCCTTTTTGCACGCTTTGCAAATGGTCCTTATAGATCCTCAACGAATCTCTGGCTCTACGTTATTGCTTACATCAACGACTCTACCCTTCTTATCAAGTTGACCAACGCTTCCTTAGCAACGGCACTTGATATTATTACCGCAAAAATAGCTAAAACTGCCATCATGGATCGGTTTTACTCTCTTGACAGGGACAACATGGAGCGAATTTCTCTTTTCCTGACATGTTTTGGATGGTTCACATCATGTTCCTTCACCCGCAGTTATGCCAATAATTGGGAGGCGCTTTGGTGCTGTGCCGGGTTACTTTTGTTGATTCATGCTGAAACATCCGGTAATTGCTTCGGTCGGCGCTTCTTTGCTGCTGTGCTTTGTGGCCTGGCTTTCTCTCTGAGATTTTCGTCTTTGTTTTTCTTGGCTCCTCTCTTATTTGACACCGTTTTCGCTCGCAGACGAGGTTATTCCACGCCTCCCGAAAAAGTCATTGGTGTTGTCGTACCCATTTTCATCGGCGGTCTAGTTGGCGTCGCCCTTGCTCTTTTTTCTGACTTTATTTTCTTCACGAAATTTGTAGTGCCGACAATAGCAAACATCAACTTCAATATCCTTGAGGGGAAATCTTCGCTCTACGGCACTCATCCATTCCACTGGTATTTCACTGTCGGCATGCCAGCAGGTGAGCAGTGCGTATAGTCAGCGAAGCTCAGCGTCGCAGTCGCTTTCGTGCATTGGTGTCACGATTTTATTTTTTTCGCACTGTCCTCACCTCCTTCACTGCCATGTTTACTTTCAACACAGTCGTTGGTGCTGCGATCATCCCCGTCTTCCTCAACCTGGCTCACGGACAGCGTGGCCAAAAATCTTCCGCGTGGAGGCAGACTCGGAGAAGAATAATAATGTGCTACTTATTTGCGCACTCTCTTAATGCACACAAAGAATTCAGATTTATGACTCCAATCATTCCACTCTGCTTTGTTGAGGCTTCGGAGTGCATCTACTATATTCAGAGACGACATTTGAAAGGTGAGAATTGTCGTATAGTTACTACTTATCCCTTTTCCGCTTCAACGTTTACCAACATTGTCGTTGCTGCAGTTTTTGCTTTCCTCTATCTCTTCCTGAACCTCCCCTTGACGATTTTTCTGCTGACGTCTTGGCAAGGCGGAGGCGTGAAATCCGCTCTCTTGATCAATAATGCAATAAAGCGATTTGTCCCACAACAAATAGATATTCTGCTGCCCTGCCACTCGATGCCAACCTTCTCCTATATCCGTCACTCTGACGTTCGAATATTTGAGACTGACTGTTCGCCCAAGTGTAGGGCAGATCCAAACTTGGTCTGCAATAGTGACGAGTTGGTAGCCGATGTTGTTGGCTTTGCGAGGCGACGATATGATGACAGTGACATTGACTTCCCCATTCCGAGCTTCATCGTTGCATTCAGCAACTCGGACCTAGATGAATATCTGAGGACAAGATTTCGAAGTGAGTTTGAAAAGGTAGCCACTTTCTTTCACAATTTCGACGAGAAAGTCGTGGTTTTGAGATTGAGGGAGAAAATGTAGATATTAAAATGGTGTTTGTAGAAAGCAGCACAAAAGCAAGGGCTCTTACTTTATTTTTAATACCAAGCTGAGAATTCAAAACAACCGCTTGTTGAAGCTGTGAAGCGAGTGAACTCCTCCCTCGCGCTGCGCGGCTGGAGACCTAATCTCAAACCTCAAATCACCAGAGTATAATGCCTCCCAAGCCTCAGAAAGAGTCTTAACACCCGCGTCCTGCATGCCGTGTCGCACACCCTGCACTAGATAAGGGATGTAACGCCTTAAACTTCCCTTATCAACCACAGCACCTGACACGCCCTGGGCGACCTTAACATTGGTCTTGTCATCACCCCACACATACCGCTTCTCTGAGCCCTTGGACATTGCCTCAATCGATCCCATACCTCTGTAACGCTTCAAGCGCACTCCCTCCTGGAAGAAATATTCTCCGGGTGCTTCAGCGGTACCAGCAAGCATGGAGCCCATCATCACGCAAGATGCTCCGCAGCAAATAGCCTTGGTTATGTGGCCAGTGGATTGGATGCCACCATCAGCGAGAATGGGGATTCCCCGGCTACGGGCGTATTTGGCCACATGGTAGACGGCAGAGCCCTGAGCGCGTCCAACAGCGCAGACCTCCTGGGTAGTACAGATACTCCCAATACCCATGCCTACCCGGAGACCATCAACGCCCACGTCAATCAAGTGAGCTGCCTGGGAGACCGTGACAACATTTCCGCCAATCACATCGACTTTAGGGAAGTTTGATTTCAAAAACCTAACCATATCATGCTGGTAAAGTGAGTCGCCTTGTGAGGAATCAATCACAATCACATCGACACCAGCTTCGACAAGGGCAGTAGCCCGGTCCTTGTCTCCAGGACGGGTGCCGATAGCAGCTCCGACTAGAAGCTGCTTTGATTCGGTAGATTTAGACGCGTTAGGGAAGTCGCGGGCCTTGTGAATGTCTGTGCGAGCGATCAGGGAGACTAGCTCATCATTGGAATTAATCACTGGAAGTTTCCCCTTCTTCGATTTGCGCATTATGTCATTGGCCTCTGATAAGCTCACACCCTCAAGAGCCGTGGTCAAGGTAGTTTCCATAACATCAGACAATTTGGTTTCACTCTCATCAATGAAATCCACGTCCCGTTGGCTGCAGAAGAGTGGCTATTAGATAAGCACATCCATGGAGGGCTGAGTGGGTTGGGAAGGAGCTCTGTTTGCTGCTCTTTACTTTGCGCATTGCTTGTGCTCTGCGCGCTCTTTACCAAACCTATAACTTCACTTACCTCACGATACCGACAAGAGGAGATCCGATCTTGCCGTTTCTGGTAATGGGAATTCCACTGTAGCCAAGAGTCTCCTTGATTTTGTGCACATCTGCAACTGTGTGTTCAGGGGAAAGGCAAACGGGGTCCGTAATGAATCCGTTCTTATATTTTTTTACCATTCGCACCTGCTTTGCCTGCTCCTCGATGCTCATATTGCTATGGATGATTCCAATGCCACCCTGGAGTGCCATGTTGATGGCCATGTTGTACTCAGTGACAGTGTCCATGGGAGAGCTGACGAAAGGGGCCTTCAGCTTGATGTTACGGGTAATATTGGTCGTCAGATCAACATCGTGCGTTGCGAAGCTAATGTGGGAAGGCATTAGAATCAAATCGTCGTAGGTGTAAGCAACACATCCCTGGCTGCCATCAGAGTGGAAAATGGACTTGGCTGAGTGTCTGCGAGAAACGTGAAAGGCGAAGGGCGAGAGGGTAAGTGTGTAAATGTTAGTGCGTGCGCGTTAATGTTCATGCGTTTGAGCAAATGCGCTTGTGAATGCAGGGTAGTGCTAAGTCTCCCCCCGAAGAAGGAACCAAATGCAATATTGCCAAATAAATATCCTCACTCTCGCACTATACACACAGGCACGATGTGCGCATCTTGCAAACTCATAAAGCCCACAAACCCTGTCCCGCGAAAGCCTCTACAAAGGAGGACGCAGGGAAAGAAATGGAAAGATTACGCCAAAAGTGGAGTAATACATATCCTTGTATGTACGTTACGCACCCATCGCCGCCTTCTGCGCGTAATTCATCGGAGATTCTTGAAACCATTGAGTTTTTGGATTAGGATAGAAACAGGGTGAGTGGGGACCAATTTACCCTTGGGTGATTTGTGATTTTCTCTGGCTGCTGCAGAATCCGTCCAAAGTTTTGTCTTTGTTGAATAACGCATCTCAACCTCAAAAATGGCGTAAGTACTGTCTCAATGCTATCGTGGTGGGCTTTATAAATCGCGATGAGTTTATGGGGGTGCAGGAGCAGAAGAGGCTGCTTAGGGGGTGGTGTTGCACGTTTTGCTCGTCTGTGGGTCACAGAGTGCGCCTGCGGGTATTTTAAAATTGGTCGGGGAAGATTTGCTCTTAGAATGGTGGGGAATTGTTCTTTATAGTACTAACACGCCCAACAACAACCACAATTACCCCACCAATCATACTGGTGACTCTATTGGCCTTCCATGGCACACGTTCCCAACCCTGGAAATGTCCCGTGATAAATCACCGCAGTGACACCAATACCGGAACCGACAAGGCAGAGAACCCCAACGCGGCTCTCCAGAACAACCTGAATGCCAAAGATGGTGAGAATGTTTTTGCCGTGGCCCACATCTTTGCTTCTTTCAACGACACCTTTGTTCATGTTACTGATCTTTCCGGACGCGAGACACTGGTCCGTGTTACTGGGGGAATGAAGGTCAAGGCCGATAGGGATGAGGCCTCCCCCTATGCTGCGATGCTTGCTGCCCAGGATGTTGCTGAGCGCCTCAAGGTCCTTGGAGTTACTGCTCTCCACATCAAGATCCGCGCCACCGGAGGAAACAAGACCAAGACCCCTGGACCCGGAGCCCAGAGTGCCCTTCGTGCGTTGGCCCGTAGTGGAATGAAGATTGGCCGTATCGAGGACGTCACCCCCATTCCCACCGACAGCACCAGGAGGAAGAGTGGACGCCGTGGACGCAGGCTTTAATTAAGGGCTGTAATGAAATGATGAGAGCGTGCCTTTTGATACCAAAAAATCCTTAAGTTTTCAAAATTATGTGACCTTTATTACGCAGACATAAAGTGCCTTAAATCGCACCATGCCTCTTTCTTCGACAAAGCAGACATTTTGGCTCGTGCGACTATGAGATGGCAGGTGATTGATTACTAGGGAAATTTAGAAAATATGACTATACCTGATGACATTGTCCACGAAATTAAACTGAATTAAACCGTAATAGAGAACGTGCGGTTTTTAGCAACCGACCAGCCAACCCGTATTTATTTTATTCAGAAGCAACCCAACTTTTACTTGGTTAAGGAAGCCCCTGCACGTATGTTTGTAGCTGTAACATCAGCAGCTTTCACCCACATTTTTTATAGTTATAGGTTTATAGTTAAAGGTTATAGGACGGCCCATGCTGGTCTCTCAAATTCCAAGAACAGAGCCCATGCTAGGAAAATAAGGTAGAGGATGAACATGATGAACCCGAGTTGTTTGCTTAGCTTCCACTTGGTATACATGATGCTGCTGATGAGGAAAAATACCATAAATACAAGTGTTATCACCTGTAATACAGTGTACACACTCTTAATGGCCACAGTAGTTCCCGGGCTTACAATTGCCGTCTTGATAATCCAGGGAACTGGGAGTCCAACCAAGATATCAAAGACATTGCTTCCAATGCTGCTGCTGACAGCCATGTCACCGTAACCCTCCTTGGCAACCGCGATGGAACTCAGCGCGTCGGGTATGCTGGTCCCCGCTGCAATGATGGTGAGACCACTAACAGTGCTGTGAATATTAAATGCTTCCCCAATGATTGTGATCCACCACACCATGGTCCATGCAAAGATGGCAATCCACACTAGCGACATGAAAAAAGACACAAGGAACCACTGGATGAAGCATCGCAAGGGGGGCGACAAAACGAGCAGAGAATTAGTCATAGTCGAAAAGTCCACCAGTGTAGATACTAAGAGTCAACAAGCGCAATTCTTCGCAGAGTGCTCAGTCGCTTCGCTTTTCTTTTTGCCTGCTCACCTCTTTCCACTTTTCCTCCGCGCACCTGGGGACAGTGAAGAACAAAAAGAACTCGATTGGGCGGGTGATAGCCCAGGTTAATTTATTTAGGGCACCGTCCGGAACTTCAAATGGATCATCTGGACCATCGCCATCATCGCCGTCTTCGCCGTCATTGTCGCCATCTTTCTCATCAGCATCGTTATAATCCTCTGCTTTAGCATCCTCGACATTATTCGGATCGGTGGTGTTGGGCGACGACTCGATAGACTCCATTATCTCGTCTGTGGTCACCTGGCCTGGTAACATATTCTCGTTTTGCTCCCTCTGCTTAATCACGATTTCGTTGATCTTTGCCTCTACCCCTTCACGAGACAAAATTTCCTCAGCATGCCTTGCCATTCTGTCATTCTGGATGATGAGCTTGCTCGCTCCTTTGAATTTTTTCGCCCCCTTGAGCTTCGATATATTAAAATCTTGCTGAAATCGCGACAAATCGCCGTTGCGCTCTCGGAAACTCCGCGACACGAGCTCTAATTTTCTTATCACCCCATCATTTAGCTTGACGCCTTCCTTCTTGGAGCGGCGGATCTCTGCAAGCATCGACGTTGTTGACATTCGACGCTTGTACGCTTTGGCTGGGACGGGACTATTGCGCTCGTTGCGATCCTTGTCCGTATCCTTGCGCTGAAAAACGCGGGAGACACGGGTGTCAACGGTAGGTAAGGATTTTTCACCCTCCTCGAATGAAGGAAGAGTAGAAACATTGTCAGCCATCTCAATGTCTTTGTCGGAGGACCCTTTAATGACAGGAATTTTGTCTCCCCAGGGAACGATGGCATTAACTTTATTGTAGAGCGCGCTGTTGAACTTCATAACAGTCACATAGCCGATGTATAAACAGAAAAGAATTACCGCTTCAGTCGTTTCAACTTCTTGATCTCGGATGAAATAGGCGAGTATGCTCAGCCCAAAAATGTAATAAAAACAGTCCCGGAACAATGGCCACCAAGTTAGTGTCAGTTCATCCTGCGACGATGTCGATCAAGGGAATTGGGAGCAAAGAGGGGTCCGGAATGGGAAGGGGTTAAGTTAGCAGAGAAAAGAAGAGAAAAAAATTACCCGGAGTGTCGATTAGAAAGCACAAAGCCAAAGACTCCGTACTTGCAAATCACTCCAATGTTTACTAAACCACCTACTCACCTTTGCAAAGACTCCACAGAGACCAATCACAAACAGGACATTGAAGACAGCGGAGCCCACAATCGTACCGAATCCAATGTCGGATTTGGCTATGTTCACAGCAACAAGAGAGGTGAAGAACTCAGGAGCAGAGCCTCCAGCCGCCATGAATGTTGCGCCGGCGACATCCTCGGTAATTTGCCATCTTTCTGACATTTCTTCTAAGGCAGGCACAAAATAATCGTCACAAACCGAGCCGATGCCATAAAACATGTAGAGCACCCCCAAAAAGTGAAGTATAAGTGCGATCTTATTGTCACTCTCGCCATAAGGTCGAGTCAAAATCACGTCGGGTGGATACTGATCAGATTCAAATCTCATCTCTTTGAGTTGCCGGGAAGAAGGTGATGTGGGGAGTTGTCTTGAGATGACCTTTGACAACAAAAGCATGCAGACGAAAAGAACAGCAAACTGCTTCACGGAGAGACGGTACTTGATACGCGCTGGTATCATTTTCAGAGACAAATAAGCGAGGTCGGTCTCGCCTCACAGTGACGCAAAATTATGTCAAATTTTTGCTAAGTGTGGGTTACTCAAAAAAGTGAGGGTTTACAAGAATATTTCTGCCGCAGACTTGGCGCTAAAGAAGAGTAGGATTCGGTGAGAGGGGTGTGTTAAAAAAATTGCGGAGAAGGAGGCTCTGAGAAGATCTGAGGTCAGAGAAGGAGGAAGAGTCTGAAACTGAAAGGGAGGGAGAAATTCGGAAGAGGGGCATGTCCAGATCCCAGATCCCAGATCCAGACAGGGGGGGTAGACAGAGCCCGATTGCTCTATTAGCCTCTATGGTTGGCAAGTTAGTTTTGCAAAAAATAAATGTTCGGGGCCCTCCCCTGTCATACACTTGACAGTAGAACGAATAATTAAGTGGGTGTGTTGTCATCGCTATATTATAGAACGCAATTAGTCTTGTATGGGGAAGGCGGCAATCTATTTCTCTCTCTCTCTCTCTCATTATCCCTCCCGGAACTTGCATGTTCTCCATGGTTTAATAGGCATGTCTCGCTTGGTGTAGTTGCTGTGTGTAGCGTTGAGTCGGTCCTGATACTGTTGAAAAATCTACAGACCCGTCCAGACATCGCAGTTGAGGTCGCAGTTGAGGTCGTCATGGTGGAAACGAGGTCCTGAAAAAGGGAACAGCTGAAAGAAGTGTTGTTGGCATTTCGTGTATCCTGGAGATTTGCACTGTTTTTTTCGTTGATGAGTGTGTGCTTAGGGCAAACTTAACTTAACTCATCTTACTTTAATCGAATATGATGCACTTGGGGTCCACGAGGCAGAATTCATGGTAAATTATGAACAGCACCACGTTGTGTATTACTCTAAATAATGCGTTTGAAGAATGTGAGGTGAGGTGAGGTGAGGTGAGGTGAGGTGAGGTGAGGTGAGGTGAGGTGAGGTGAGGTGAGGTGAGGTGA
>ERZ651776.800-NODE-800-length-41356-cov-8.737760_pt1 | contig 41356 bp, 42 predicted proteins | sample MGYA00514761_ERZ651776 | MGnify/ENA metagenome assembly ERZ651776
CAAATATACTCATGACAACACCAAATCATCCCTGTGGATTAGCTCATCAGATCCACGGTAGCCCAACAAATCCTCTATTTCACTACTTTTGTGCCCCATAAGGAGGCGGGCATCGGCAGCAGAATAAGCTGTAAGACCACAGCCTACCTCCGTTGCATTAACATTGACGACAATGACCGCATCGCCACGCTCAAAATCATCCTCGACTTGCCGCACGCCAGCGGGCAACAGTGAGCGCCCTTGCGCCAGGGCCTTGGCAGCGCCAGCGTCAATAACCAGACGACCCTTGGGCCGCAAACTGCCGGCAATCCATTGCTTGTATGCGGTGCGTGGTGACGTCGTCGCTTCAAACCACGTGCATCGGGCGCTGCCGTTATAAAGGCCTTGCAATGCGTGCTGGTCCCGTCCGTTGGCAATCAGCATGTGACAGCCGGCGCTCAGCGCGATCCGTGCCGCCGATAGTTTGGTGACCATGCCGCCGGAGCCATCATCGCCAGGTTTGCCGGCCATAGCCTCAACCCGGGCATCGACGCCGCGAATGTGGGGCAGAAACTCTGCCGCCGAATCAACGCCGGCCCGCCTCCAAACGCCGGCCAAAAGCCAACCAACGAGAAGGGCGGAGACACCGTAGCACAAGTTGATGGCAATCGCTACAGCACCATACTTGTAGGCAATGCCACCCCAAACCACAAACGTGCCCGCCATCGAGTATGTTTTCAACGAAGAGGACACGCCGCTGCCCGCGCTGGGCGGGATCGAAAAGACCATCGGCAAACGCACGCGCCACCGACGTGCGCTGATGCGGATGCTGTTCGACTACTATGATACCGACCGGCTGATCGTGTGCATGGATCCGGGCAACATCGACCTTCTGAACGACTTCGCCTCGGACCGGTCTGTCACGCGCATCCTAGAAGTCGAATGCCAATTCACCGATGAATATCTCGTGGGTCACGCCATGCGCGTGGGCCTCGCAGGGGAACGAACATCCGAAGACACGCTGGAACGGCTTTTGCCGACGATCCGCAATGATATGGTGTTTGAATCCGACCGCATCCGCGATTCACAATTTGAACACTACGGGCGCATGCGCGAAAATGCGACAACCGAAGAAAATGCCGAAACACTTGCCGCATTCCTGCAAATTCCAAGCGAAAAAGCCGCGGAAATAGCAGGCACCCATTACCTGTTTTCTGACTAAGGACACCCCATGGCCTACACCTATGACAATCAGAATATCTTTGCCAAAATCCTGCGCGGCGAAATCCCAAACAACACGGTCTATGACTCCGAACATGCGCTGGCCTTCCGCGATATCCAACCTCAGGCGCCGACCCATGTGTTGGTGATCCCCAAAGGCCCCTATGTCAGCTTTGACCACTTTGCAGCGGATGCCACCGATGCGGAAATCATCGGCTACATCCGCGCAATATCAGAAGTCTGCAAAGCCGAAGGCGTCACCCTGACACAAGGCGAAGGGTTCCGCATGATCTCGAACGCAGGCGCGCATGGCGTCCAAGAAGTGCCGCACCTGCATGTCCACATCCTTGGGGGCCGCAACATGGGGCGCATGATCGCCCGTGCGGACTGATCTCGTCTTCTCTGGCTTTTAAATATCCCGGGGGGCCCGTCAGGGCGGGGGCAGCGCCCCCTCTACTCTATCAAGAGTTCCGACAACATTACTCGCTCCGGCTCGCCCACCAACGGGACAACTTCCCCTGTTTCTCTGCAAAATCGTCTTCAATCCGCTCAAGCGTCGGATCAATGCGCTTTGCCCTGAACCGCCGCCAGCGTACCCAGATGGCATAAAAAAGGGCTGCAACCAGCGTCAGGATAGCAATGTTCAGGAACGGGATGCCCTTGGACACATCCGGACCCGCGACCGGGCGCACAGAAATCGCGTTGGGGAAAATCGACAAGAATTCGTTGCGCCAGCCATAGTGCTTTAACGCGACATACTGCGGGTTTTCCGACGCTGATCGCATGTCAGACGCTTCGGCCTGCAAATTTGTCGTATCGAACTTGAAATAGGGCGGCCAGCCCCATCCAGTGTCTTCGTTGCGGTAAACCATCACATCGCCCTTGGCGCGGCGCGTCTGGATGAAAAACACATCGCGATTGCCCAAAGTATTGTTGTTACCCACGTCCGCATTTGACCAGAAAATCGAATTTTCGCCAAAATCGATGCGCTTTTCATAGGTATCGGTAATCCGGACGATATCCACCTGCGGCAGCGTGTAATGGAAAAATGCGGCAACCAGCGCCCAGATCGTGCCCCAGAAAACCCATTTGATAATGCCCATAGCGTCGGTGTCCTTCAGCTGAAATTCGTCAGGTAGATGATCAATATGACCACACATACCGGTATTATATAGACACCCAAAATCAGTTTGCGACGGATTGAGCGGTCATATTTCGCAAGCCCTCGTCGCACAAAACTGTCCATGTCCACAACCCGTGGGCCATTCTGCCATTTATGACGCAGCTTGCCGCGGCGCACCCTGCGCGAGTACATCGACAAACCAACGTAGATAACGCTCAGGAAAACAAAGCCGCCAACGATCAATTCAACAAGTGCAAGCATCGGATTCAGTCCCTCTGAGTGGCCCTGTTTGTCAGGAAACCCGGCAATCGCTTACCACGACACCATGCACGTCAACCAGACCACCCGAAAGGCTTCAGGGCTCAACCTGCCAGGCGACCTTGATTTCCGTCCCGATGTCGCGCGCGGGACTGGTCATTTCGCCCCCAAGCTGCTGCGCCGCAGCCATCAGGATGCGCATACCAAGCCCGGTGTCATTGCTGTACCCGTCCGGCAAACCGGGGCCATCATCAATGCAGCTCAGGTGATAAAAGCCGCCTTCATGCTTTCCGGTCACGCTGAACGTTCCGCGTCTCCTGTCCTGATAGGCATATTTGGACGCGTTCGCCATGGCCTCGTTTACGATCATACCGACCGAAGAGGCAGACCGCGACGTCAAGTTACAGTTCTCAAGCTTGGAATTCACAGTCACACCATGCGGCATTTGTTCTTGAGCCGACTGTACGACTTTGGTGATGAAGGGTGAAATATTCACCGAAGCACCCGTATCTGTCAGGTACAAAGCCTCGTGAAGGCGGCTAATCGTTGCAAGTCTGCCCTGCACAGCATCCAGCGCTGCCCGCGCTTCGGCCGATTTTTCGCTGCGGACTTGCAGCCGGATCAATGCCTCAAGGGATTGCAGCGAATTCTTGACACGGTGATCCACCTCTTTTCGCAGGATTTCAGCATCCGCCAATGCCTTGCGCAGTTCTATCTGCCGCATGGCCTGATTGGCCAAGGTCTGCAATGCGCGGCGTTGGAAATCGTTCAGCTCGCGGGGTTTCTTGTCCAGCACACACAGTGTGCCCAAGGGCAGGTTATTGCCATCCTCCAGCAACGCCCCCGCGTAAAAGCGGATCGAATCGTCCCCCGTGACAAATTCATTTGTGTCAGTCCTAGCATCCTTGGACGTATCCCCGATTTCAAGATAGTCATCGCCAGATATGGCATGCGCGCAAATGCTGTTTTCAATTGTGCTGCCCGGTATTTCGATTCCGACTTTAGCTTTGAACCATTGCCGGTCCTCGTCAACGAGGGAAATCAACGAAATCGGGACGTCACAGATTTCGGCCGCAAGCTTTGTAATCTCTTCAAAGCCGTCTTCGGGTGCGGTGTCCAAGATGTTATAGCCGCGCAACAACGCAAGGCGCATTTCCTCTTGTTCGATCAAGGAAGCTTTCATGGAATGATCTCAACTTTCGCTCGTAATATTGAAAATCGCCAATGCATAAGCAGCAAAAAAATAATTCTGGCAGTTTATCAGTATCATTGAGTATTTGAAAACGAGCAATATGCAAGGCCGAGCAAGGTTGACTAGGCGGAAACTGTGGATCGCGCAGTATGGTAAAACAAAATTATATGTGAATGGAACCTACCCGGGCCGTCCCAGCGGCCCGAGTAGATGTCGTATTACGCCAGATTACCCGACGACGTTGAATTCCGGACCGAACGGATAACCGGTAATGTTATCGTTTCCGTCTTCTGTGATGACCAGAATATCATGCTCGCGGTATCCCCCCGCACCGGGCTGGTCCGCTCCCACGGTCAGCATCGGCTCCATCGAGATGACCATGCCGGGTTCAAGCACCGTGTCGATATCTTCGCGCAGTTCCAGCCCGGCCTCGCGGCCATAGTAATGCGACAGCACGCCAAACGAATGGCCATAGCCAAAGGTGCGGTATTGCAGCAGGTCGCGTTCTTCAAAGAACGCGTTGATCTTGTGGGTGATATCCGCACAGCTTGAGCCCGGCTTGAGCAGGCTCATCCCGTATTCATGGGCGGCGACGTTGGCCTCCCAAATCTTGAGGCTGGCGGCGTCCACTTCGCCTGCAAACATCGTGCGTTCAAGCGCGGTATAATAGGCCGAGATCATCGGGAATGTGTTCAGCGACAGGATATCGCCATGTTCCAACTGGCGCGCGGTCACAGGGTTATGCGCACCGTCGGTGTTCAGGCCAGACTGGAACCAGACCCACGTGTCGCGGTATTCAGCATCGGGAAAGCGTTTGGCAATCTCAAGCTCCATCGCGTCACGGCCCGCCATGGCGATGTCAATCTCGCGTGCGCCGACCTTGACCGCGTCGCGAATGGCATAACCGCCCACATCAGCAACCTGTGCCGCTTGGCGGATCAGGGCGATTTCGGCCTCTGACTTGTGCATCCGCTGGCGCATCGTTGTCTCGAACAGATCGACCATGACAACCGGCTCAAGAAAATCCTCCAGCTTGTCGCGTTGCATCAGGGTCAAGTGGTCACCCTCATAGCCGATCACGACCCCTTTGCCCGTCACGGACGCGACGGCCCGCCAATAGTTGTCGCGCTGCCAGTCGGTATAGGTGATATTGTCGGCAAAACTGCGCCGCCACGGTTGGCCTGCATCAATGCCTGCCGAAATGGTCACGCAGTCGGTTTCCGTTACCACCAGACCGTAGGGCCGGCCAAAAGCGCAATACAGAAACCCCGAATAATACGCGATGTTGTGCATCGACGTGAACACGGCAGCGGTCACGCCAGCGCTGTCCATCCGTTCGCGCAATTCTTCCAGACGCGCCTCGTATTCCGCGGCCTCGAACGGCAGCGGGGATTTTTCACCATTGTGAAAGCGGTACATATCGGGACGTATAATTTTGGATGTGTTGGTCATATCAGACCCTCCCTCTCAGAAAGGTCCCGGCGTTCAGGACGCAAGGGCCAAAATTCAGGACGACGCCATCGTCCCAGCCCTTGCAACCTTTCGCCTATTTCGGCGCACCGATCAAGGGGTCACTTGATGCCCAGCAACGCTTTGACCATATCGCTTTCGGTATCCTCAAGCAGGTCGATGATATCAAAGTGGTGACGCCCCTCGACTACCGTCAGCTTTGCCCCCCAAACACGGGAAAACTGTTCAGCCTGTTCGATAAACGCAGGCCGTTCATCGGCACCAACCCAGATCGTCACGTTCACACCATGTGGCGGGGTCATATTGACGGGGCTTTCGGCGGCCGCCTCAGCCTCGTCCAGCTGCAAGATCTCGTTCATCGAGGTCTGCAAAAGCGGTGTCAGGTCAGCCACCGGCGAGATTGATACGATACTTGCGATACGTTCGCGCACATCGCCGGACAGGACCAACGGGTCGGTCATGCGGGCAACCAACTGCCCCCCGGCAGAATGGCCGACCAGTGAAATCGGGCCTTGGGTGCGTTTGGCGATATCCATTAACCCGCGGGCAACCTGCCCCGTGATCTGGCTGATCCGGACATCAGGGCACAGATCATAGCCGATCATCGCCACCGCATAGCCGCGCGACAAGGCACCTGCGGCCAGATGCGACCAGTCAGAAGGCGCGAATGCCTTCCAATACCCGCCATGCACATAGACGACCGTGCCGCGCGAAACACCTTCGGGTTCGAAAAAATCATAGACCTGCCGGTCGGACGGACCGTAGGAAATTCCCTTTTGCGCGCGAAATCCCAGTTTTTTGCGAAACGCAGCAGCGGCCTTTTGCCAGCGGGGCGGATAGTCTTCTGAACCTTCGATATAGGCGGCATTGGCATAGGCGTCATCTAATTGCATTTGGGTCTCCCTTAGGGTTCCATAACAAAGTGGAACTAGACAATCATAGCGAATGTTGCTTTGGGTTCCACAAACAAAAGCGGAGAGATCAAAATGACTGACGCAAAGACTGACCTGAAATCCATGCTCAAAGACCCCAGCCTGCTGGAAACCCGCGCCTATATCGGCGGCGAATGGGTCGACGGTGACGATGGCACCTTTGACGTGACGAACCCCGCGCGCGGCGATGTCATCGCCAAAGTGGCCAACCTAAGCCGCGCCCAAGTGGCTGGCGCAATTGCCCAAGCCGAGAAAGCCCAGAAAGAATGGGCATCGTGGACCGGCAAAGAACGCGCAGGCGTGATGCGCAAGTGGTTCGACCTGATGATGGAGAATCAGGACGATCTGGGTGCCATTCTGACAGCCGAGCAAGGCAAGCCCCTGGCCGAGGCCAAAGGTGAGATCGCCTATGGCGCGTCATTCATCGAATTCATGGGCGAGCAGGCCAAGCGTGTGTACGGCGAAACCATCCCCGGCCACCAGCGCGACAAGCGCATCACCGTGATCAAACAGCCCATCGGCGTTGCCGCATCCATTACGCCTTGGAACTTTCCCAACGCGATGATCACCCGCAAGGCCGCCCCTGCGCTGGCCGCTGGCTGTGCCTTCGTTGCGCGCCCTGCTGCGGAAACGCCGCTGTCTGCCATCGTCATGGGTGTGCTGGCCGAACGCGCTGGCATCCCTGCGGGCGTGTTCAACGTGGTGCCGTCGTCGTCGTCCTCTGCCATCGGCAAGGAATTCTGCGAAAACCCGGCCGTGCGCAAACTGACGTTCACCGGATCGACCGAAGTGGGCCGTATCCTGATGAAGCAAGCCGCCGATCAGGTCATGAAATGTTCGATGGAACTGGGCGGCAACGCACCGTTCATCGTGTTTGATGACGCCGATCTGGATGCCGCCGTCGAAGGCGCGATCCTGTGCAAATTCCGCAACAACGGTCAGACCTGCGTCTGCGCCAACCGCATCTATGTGCAGGCCGGCGTCTATGACGCTTTCGCAGACAAGCTGAAAGCAGCGGTCGAGAAACTAAAGGTCGGAGACGGGTTTGAAGATGGTGTGACCCTTGGGCCGCTCATCAACCCGGCCGCTGGCGAAAAGGTCAAAGAGCATATCGAAGATGCCAAATCCAAAGGTGCGCAAGTAATTCTAGGCGAGGGCGGCGATATGAACGGCAACTTCCTGCCGCCCACAATCATGACCGGCGTGACCCAGGACATGATGGTCGCGACCGAAGAGACCTTTGGCCCGCTGGCACCGCTGTTCAAATTCGACACTGTCGATGATGTGATCGCAATGGCCAACGACACGATCTTTGGTCTGGCGTCCTACTTCTATGCCAAAGACCTCAGCCGCGTTTACAAGGTCGCAGAGGCGCTGGAATATGGCATCGTTGGCGTGAACACTGGCATCATCTCGACCGAGGTCGCACCATTCGGTGGCGTCAAGCAATCCGGTCTGGGCCGCGAAGGCAGCCATCACGGGATCGAGGATTACCTCGAGATGAAATACATCTGCATGTCGGTCTGATAGGCACTTGCGGGCGGCGGTTTCGACTGCCGCCCGTTTTCGTTAGGCTTCCAGCGCTTTGGTGATTAGATTGCCCAATCGTTTGATCCCTTCGGCGATCTTGGCCTCGTCCGAGGTCGCATAGCTTAGCCGCAGCGTGTTGCGCCCAGACCCATCGGCAAAGAACGCATGACCGGGCACAAATGCGACCCGTTCAGTTTTCAGCGATTCCGCCAACAGATCAGCCCCATCCAGCGCTTCTGGCAATGTCACCCAAATGAACATCCCGCCCTCGGGTTTGGTCCAACTAACGGCCTCTGGCATGTGCTCTCCCAATGCCTTCAGCATCACATCACGCCGCGCACTATAGGCGCTGCGAATGGTGTCAACATGGCTGTCAAAATGCTGTTCGGCGACTTGGGTAATCGCGATCTGGTTCAACGTGGCGCTGTGTAAATCCGCCGCCTGTTTCATCAACACAAGCTGGCTGATCACCGGCATCGCGGCACAGACCCAACCGACGCGCAGACCCGGCGAAAGCGTCTTGGAAAAGCTGCCACAATAGATCGTGCGACACGCCTCAAGGTCACCCCCTTTGCGCGCGGCCTCAAGCGCAAGGATCGGCGGGATCGCCTCGCCGTCAAAGCGCAGCGATTGATAGGCGGCGTCTTCGATCACCGCGATCTCCATCTCGTCGGCCAGATCAATCACCCGCTCGCGCGCCGCGCGGCTGACGGTGGCACCGGTGGGGTTGGCGAAATCAACCGACAGATAGGCAAACTTGGCTTTGCCACCGGCGGCCTCGGCCTCTGCTGCGTAATCGGCACCTGAACGGTTGCTCAGCGGGTCCAGCTTGTCATAGCGCGGCTCATAGGCATTAAACGCCCCTAACGCGCCCAAATATGTCGGCCACCCCACCAAGGCGGTGTCACCGGGCGACAGGAAAAGCTTGCCCAGATAATCCAACGCCTGCTGTGACCCTGATGTGATCAGGATATTTTCAGGTGTTGCGGGAATCCCGATCTCCTGCATCTGCCCTGCGATCCATTTGCGCAGAGGCGCGTGCCCTTCGCTGGTGGAATATTGCAGGCCCTGCGCGGCCATCGGACCTGACAAAGCTGCGGCAAAGGCATCCTGAAACGCCGCCTTTGGAAACAAGGCCGGATCCGGAATGCCCCCCGCGAAAGAGATGATATCGGGCTGATCCAGCAGCTTTAGCAGCTCGCGGATTTCGGACGCTTTCATGCGCGTCGCGCGTGTGGCAAAGATTTCCTGCAAGGACATCAGACATTCCCTTCTGTTGTATTCGCGGCACCTTGGCGCGGCCGGTATTTTATGTCAACAAATATGACCTAGTGCCGCAATTACAAAAAAGGCCCAAAGCATATGCCTTGGGCCTTCGGGTCTAAACCGTGATAGCGTTTAGTTTACGGCTTTGGCGTCAACGACATCCTTTTTCGTCGAACGCGCGGTGTTCGCGATCTGGATCTGACGCGGTTTCAGGGCTTCTGGCACCTGACGTTCAAGATCGATGTGCAACATTCCGTCGGCATGGAACGCCCCGGTCACCTGAACATGGTCCGCCAGATGAAAGCGACGTTCAAAGGCGCGGGTGGCAATGCCACGGTGCAGATAGGTTTTCTGGCTGTCCTCGTCCGCTTTACGCGCGGCCACGATCAGCGATTTCTCACGTACCTCGACGCTTAGATCAGCCTCGGAAAATCCTGCTACCGCGATGGTAATCCGGTACGCATCATCCCCCATTTTCTCAATATTATAGGGTGGATAGCTGGGCTGGGCGACGTCATTTGTCAAAACCCGGTCCATCAGATTGGCAATCTGGTCAAAGCCGACAGTCGATCGGTAAAGCGGTGCAAAATCAAAATTACGCATGGTGTTCATCCTCATTCGAGCGATTTCAAGTTTCGGGCCTTCCCTACGGGACAGACCCTGTTTTCAATCCCGAAACCCTATCTAGGCGTTCCGGTTACAATGATGTGGGGATGGTTAAATGCCGTTTCAAGAGGCCATTTTTGCAGCGCTTGAAACCTACCGATCAGCCTTTTGGCTTTACGAATTTCGCGCCGGTTTCGCGTTTGCGATCCTGCGCATTGATACGTCTGCTGGCGGGTCCCGGTTCTTGGTAAACACCTTTTCCGGCGACCAACTCAGCCTGTAAAAGGGCAAGCGGTGCGCCTAGGGCCGTACCAAGCGATACCGCCTTGCCGTCGACCATCGCCTTGGCTGACACCACCGACACGATTTGCGGTGCGCCATTTTCAAAGGTAAAGATCGGTGCCCCGCTAGAGCCGAAGTCAACCGAACAGGTGGTGACCAGCACACCTTCCTGACGGGCAAGCACACTGCATACTTCTTGCAATGACGGAGCCTCGGATCGGTCCTTGGCATAGCTGACAACGCCCAATTTCTCGCCTCGCCGCGGGCGACGGGCCGTTTCAAACGGTGTGATCGTGGTGTTTTGTATGGCGCGATCCAGTTCCAGCAAAGCCAGATCATTGCGCACCCTTTCCGAGGAGACCTCTCCGTCATAGATATAATCGGGATGCACAACAGCACGCCGGACCATCCGGTATGCCCCGGCCCGGCCATTGCGCCAGCCCGCCAGAAATTCGACCTTGCCGTGATCTATGCGTTCCTTGCTGGTGCGATCATACAGGCAATGCGCCGCCGTCAGCACCAGACGCGGCGCAATCAATGCACCCGTGCAAAAGCCGGTGCCTGCGATATCTAACCTGCCCACCGCTTCCCATGCGCCAGCCTCAACCCCGGAATCAAGACGCCGCAAACGCGCGTCCTGCGCCAAGCCGGCCGTGGCCACGGTCAGCGCAATAATGGAAAGGGCCACCCAACGCCGCATGGATAAAGTTCCCTCGCCTGAAATTTGAGTTCGATTTTACTAAGACTAATCCGTCTATAAGGCGAAAATGGGGCGAAGCCTAACGCAACATGGGAATCGGCGGTTTTGACCCGATTTCGGCGTTCAGGCTCGGGGGCTTGGGCCCACCCGAGGCCCAATCAAGCAGCTCAACAGTGTGTACCACCGGAATGCCCGCTGCTGATCCGATTTGCATCATGCAGCCAATGTTCCCCGCCGCAATCACATCAGGATTCTTGGCTTGCAAGGCCTTGATCTTGCGATCTTTCAACTGCTTCGAAATCTCGGGCTGCATCAAATTATATGTCCCCGCAGAGCCGCAACACAGGTGTGAATCCGCCGGCTCTACCACCGTAAAACCGGCACGTTTCAGCAGATCCTTGGGAAAGGTTTTAATCTGCTGGCCGTGCTGCAACGAACAGGCTGCATGATAGGCAACAACCATCCCGTGATGCGCCGGCTTGGACGGTTCACGCGCATCTATACCGGCGATATCGTCCTTGGCAGGCTGCCGCGCCTCACCACCCTCGTGCGGATCGCCAAGGTCCATCAACACCTCGGACACATCGCGTGCAATCGCGGAAACCCGTGCCGCATCCGCCGCCAACGGATCGTTCCGGAACATATGGCCGTAGTCCTTTACTGTGGTGCCGCAGCCGGAAGTGTTAATCACGATGGCATCCAACCCCTTCCCATCCATCTCGGCGCACCATGCCTTGATGTTCCTGGCCGCCGTCGCGTGGCTTTCGGTGGTTTTGCCCATGTGATGGGTCAGCGCACCACAACAGCCCGCGCCTTCGGCTACAACAACCTCGCAGCCCATCCGGGTCAACAGGCGTATCGTAGCATCATTGATGTCGGTATTCAGCGCCTTCTGCGCACAGCCAGTCATCAGCGCCACACGTTTTTTACGGGTGCCTTGGGGGGCAAAGCTTTGTGGGTCATCATTGCGGCTGACAGGCGGGATCGTCTTGGGGGCCATTTCAAGCATTGCGCGCAACCGCGCATCTGGCATGAAACGTGCAAAAGGCCGCCCGATCTTGGCACCCAGCAGCGCAACCCGAAACCGCATCGGATAAGGCAAGATACGCGCCAACACCCAACGCAATGCGCGATCGCTGAAAGGCCGCTTGTAGCGTTGTTCGATATAGTCGCGCGCGTGATCGACCAGATGCATGTAATGCACGCCCGACGGGCAGGTCGTCATGCACGCAAGACAGGACAGGCAGCGGTCGATATGCTTGACCGTCTTTGCGTCGGGGTCACGGTCGTTTTCCAACATGTCCTTGATCAGATAAATACGCCCGCGCGGACTGTCCAATTCATCGCCAAGCACTTGATACGTCGGGCATGTTGCGGTGCAAAATCCACAATGCACACAGGCGCGCAAGATTTCGTTGCTGCGTTGGATGGCAGGGCTTTTCAGTTGCTCAGGCGTAAAGGTCGTTTGCATGGATTCTCCGGCGATTTCGGGTCTTTGACCCTGAACATCTTAAGGGTTTAGGCAATCATATAGCTGGCCAATGCCAGTCCGAACCAAGGGATGGTTGTTCCTGCCGTCCCGATAACCGCCGTAAGGCGACGCATCGAGCGGCCCGGATCAGCGCGCCGCAAGGCTTGGGTCCCGAATGCCAGCACCGTTATCCAACCCCACCAGATCAGGACGATGCCCGCCACTGTCACCAGCGGTTCCTCTCCCCAATCCGGCATCGTGCCATAACGTAACCAAATGGCACCCACTGCACAGGCAAGAGCGAAAAACACCAACATCCGCGATCCCATGGGCGAAGGTGCAGACATCGTTTGCACCCGGAACATCAACGGCCCGCCCACAAAAACGATCAAAAAGATCGCGATCAATGTCATGCCGCGTGCTCCATCAATCCGGCGTTAAAGATCCCTTTAGGGTCAAATTGCGCCCGCAATCCTGCGGTCAAGCGCGCAACACCTGCGGTTTCAGGTTGAAACATGCCAAGCCGCGCAACCGTCTCCGCGTCGGCACGCACCAGCGTCGCATGACCGTCAAACGCCCCGATCTGCGCACGCAGATCATGCCCCGGCGAGGCCAGCAACCAGATCAACCCACCCGCCCAGTCGTAAAACCATGCCTCGGCACCTGATCGCTTCGCAATCTCAGGCCCGTCAGAAGGCTTGCACGACACCCGCCAGACATCGCCACCTTGCCCCTGAAATATCGCCACATCTCTGACCGTCATCCACATGCTTTCCGAAGCCTTCGCGTCTAGAACGTCCATTTCCGCCCCAGTTGTCGTCAACAGCGCCCGAAGCTGACCCAACCGATACGCGACGGAAGTTTCAAAACCCTCAATCCGCAACAGTGTTTTTTTACCGGCAGGATCATGTGCAGCGCCCGTCACTTCGAATGGGCTGCCAAGAGCGCGGGCCAAAGCCGACACACCGCCCTGATCGTCCAACCCGTGCAATACCAACGTCGCCTGCGTTTCGGGTCGTGGCAGCACTTTCATCGAAATTTCACTCAACACGCCAAGGGTACCAAATGACCCCGCCATCAACTTGACCAGATCATAGCCGGTGACATTCTTCATCACACGCCCGCCGTTTTTGACCACAGCCCCACGCCCGTCTACAAAACGCACACCCAACAAGAAGTCGCGCGCAGCTCCGACTGAAATGCGTCGCGGGCCACTAACGTTTGCTGCCATTACCCCGCCAATGGTCGGTGTGCCCGTTGTCCCCAGCAGCCCGCGATGATCCATCGGTTCGAACGCAAGCCGCTGGTTTTCCTTGGCCAAAGCCGCCTCAATATCGGCAACCGGCGTTCCGGGTTTTGCAACCAAGGTCAAAGCGCCGGGTTCATATAATGAAATCCCGTTCAGACCTGCCACCGACAGGACATCACCAACAACCGGAACGCCCCGCGTCCCGCCACCACGGACAGCCAAAGGACCGCTTGCACCCTTAACCGCATCAACCAACGCATCTTCTGAGGTGATGTCCATATCTTCTCTGGCTCCTAAATATCCAAATCCGGCCGCCTGCCAAAATCGCAGGGGCCAGCGATTGCCCTACTCCGCGGCCAGCTTCACAGCGCGACGGCTTTCAGACGCATCCAGTGGGAAAACCTTGGCGGGGTTTAGCAGCCACAAAGGGTCAAACACATCCTTCACCGCCATCTGCGCGTCAAGATCGTCGTGGGCGTATTGCACATGCATCAAATCACGCTTTTCGATCCCGACGCCGTGTTCACCGGTAAGACATCCGCCAACCTCAACACACAGTTTCAGGACCTCGGCCCCGAATTCTTCGCACAGCTCAAGATCGCCGGGCTTGTTGGCATCAAACAGAATCAGCGGGTGCATGTTGCCGTCGCCTGCGTGAAAGACATTGCCCACCTTCAACCCGTAGTGATCACTCATCTCGCCGATGCGCTTCAAGACATGCGGCAGGGAAGACACCGGGATCGTGCCGTCCAGACACATGTAATCGTTGATTTGCCCCATCGCCCCAAAGGCCGATTTACGGCCCAGCCAAATCTTGGCGCTTTCCTCGGCTGATTTGGATTGGCGCAGCTCAACAGGATTATGCTGCTGGGCGATGTTGGAAATCAGTTCAAGCTGGTGATCAATCTCTGCGTCAGACCCTTCGACCTCGACGATCAGCAAGGCTTCGCACATCGGATAGCCAGCTTTGGCAAAAGCCTCAGTCGCCTCGATGCAGGGCCGGTCCATGAATTCGATCGCCACAGGCAGAACGCCCGCCTTGATAATGTCGGATACGCAGGCCCCAGCAACCTCGTTATCGTCAAAGCCGATCAAGACTGGCCGCGCACCTTCGGGTTTGTGCAGGATGCGCAAGGTTGCTTCGGTTACGACCCCCAATTGGCCCTCTGATCCGCAGATCAGGCCCAGCAAATCCAACCCGCCAGCATCCAGATGCCCGCCGCCGACGTCGATGATTTCACCGTCCATCAGCACCATTTTCACGCCCATCAGATTGTTCGTGGTCACGCCGTATTTCAGGCAATGCGCACCGCCGGAATTCATCGCGATGTTACCTGCAATCGCGCAAGCCAACTGGCTGGACGGATCAGGCGCATAGAAAAACCCGTTTTCCTCGACCGCGCCCGTGACGCTTAGGTTGGTGCGTCCGGTCTGCACGCGAATGATGCGGTTTTCATAATCGGTCTCGATCACGTCGTTCATTCGCGCCACACCAAGGATGACACAATCGGCTGTCGGCAGCGCACCACCCGCAAGCGATGTGCCAGACCCGCGCGGCACCACCGGCACACCTTCCTCATGGCAAATACGCAGAACGTCTGACACCTCTTGGGTCGAAGAGGGCAGCACCGCGACCATGGGCGGGCAGCGATATGCTGTCAGCGCGTCGCACTCATAGGCACGCGTCTCGCGTTCATCGAAAATGACTGCATCTGCGGGCAGGACCCCTTGCAGACGCTCAACAACCCGCGCCTTGCGGGCCATAATGGCAGGGTTGGGAACAGGCATTTCCATGGCGAACCTCCAATTTGGTAAAATAATATGACCAATTTATACCATTGGCAAGTCTGAACACGCTGCCTATTCAGCTTTGTATGACTTGGATGGACCGTATCTCACTCTTTGAGCCGTTGGATTATGTGGCTTTGGCTGGCATTTTTGCGGCGTGGTTCGGGCTGACGTGGGTAATAGAACACGCCAATCCTAAACGCCCGTCGGTGTCTCATCTGATGGCACAATACCGGCGTGAATGGATGGCGCAGATGATCACCCGCCAGCCCCGCGTATTTGACGCCCAAATGATCAGCACATTGCGGCAAAGCACGGCCTTTTTCGCATCGACAAGCGTCATCGCACTGGGCGGGACGCTTGCGCTGCTGGGAAATTCCGAACGACTGTCGACAGTGGTCGCAGATCTGGCGCTGACCGATCTGCCAACAGTGGCGTGGGAATTCAAAATGCTGCTGCCGCTTGTCTTTCTGACTGACGGGTTTTTGAAATTTGTCTGGTCGAACCGCTTGTTCGGTTATTGTTCGGTGCTGATGGCGGCGGTGCCCAATGAACCCGACGACCCGCGTGCGCCTATGCTGGCGAACAAGGCGGCCGAAATCAACATCACGGCTGCGCGCAGTTTTAACCGTGGGCTACGATCACTTTATTTTGCACTGGCAAGCTTGGGATGGGTGATTGGCCCTATTTTACTGGGCTTTACGGTGGTTTTGACGGTTGTCATCGTATGGCGGCGCGAATTTACTTCGCAGTCAAGGCGGATCCTATTGGAAAATGACGCGTTGTAGTGTAATCGCTCTTATTTGAAACTTTGGTGTCCTAATGTTTAAAATGTTCCTATCGGCCCTCTTTGTCCTGATCGCGCAAGCCGCAGTAGCCGATTACGCAACGATCAACTCGGTCCGTGCAATCCAGAAAGATGGATTGTGGTCATTTACAGTTACCATCAGTCACAAGGACACAGGCTGGGAACATTTTTCAGATGCCTGGCGGATTGTCGATCAGTCCGGCAAGCAGATTGCCATTCGCGAGCTGATCCACCCGCATGTCGATGAACAGCCTTTGACACGATCATTGTCCGGCATCGACTTGCCTGACGACTTGACAGAAGTTGGTATCCAAGTGCGCGACACCGTCGGTGGCTGGAACCCCGAGCTGAAGCGCGTGCCGCTGAAATAAGCATCAGACGCGGTGGTACGGCCCACCTGCGAGAATTGAGGCAGCACGGTAAAGCTGTTCAGCCACCATCACCCGCACCAGCATATGTGGCCAGACCATCTTTCCAAATGAGAGCGCATGATCGGCATCCTGCCGCATTTCTTTGGCGATCCCGTCCGCGCCGCCGATGACAAAGGCGACATCGCCCCGTCCCTGATCGCGCCACGCCCCAAGTCGGTTGGCAAAATCAGGTGACGTTTCGACCCGACCACGTTCATCCAAAACGCAAATAACCGCGCCATCAGGGATGGCACGGCGCAAAAGAGCAGCCTCGGCAGGCATACCCCCGTTCTTTTTGTCTTCGACTTCGAGAATCTGGATCGGCCCCAGCCCAAGGGCACGGCCCGTCCGGTCGAACCGGGTAAGATAATCGTCGATCAGATCTTTTTCGGGTCCGGCGCGCAAACGCCCGACCGCACAGATATGAACGCGCACCGCGAAATCCCTAAGGGCTTAGTGCGGCATCACGGCTGGGGCTTCTGTGGTCATCCACATCTTTTCCAGCTGATAGAATTCGCGCACTTCGGGACGGAAGACATGGACGATCACATCGCCGGTGTCGATCAGGACCCAATCGCCCGTATCCTTGCCTTCGACCTTTGGAGTGCGGCCATAGTCATCTTTGACCATCTGGGCCAACTTCTCGGCAATCGAAGATACCTGACGCGTCGAGCGACCAGTACATACGACCATGTAATCGCCGATCGCCGTTTTCCCGCGCAGATCAATCTGCACGATATCTTCGGCTTTGTCGTCGTTGAGTTGGGTCAAAATAGAAGCCAGCAGCGCGTCGCTTGTGGCGGTGTCATCACTGGCGTTCATCAAAACGGCCTGCGACTGCGCAGTGGGAGCTGCGTTTGAAAGTGTTGACAGGACATTGTCCTCCTTTAGGCGCGCCGACCGGCCCCCGGCGCTGGGGATACCTTAGAATAGGCGCGCCTAGGTTAAATTTCAACAACAAGCAAGGGCCACAAGCGCCTACCAGCCGTCTTCTGTGATGATATCGCCGTGCTTAACCCCCAGCTCTTTCAACGTATCACGCATTGCATCCACAAAGCCTTCGGGGCCGCAAAGATAGAACTTCTGGTCAAAACTGCTGATTTCTTTGGCCAAGAGCGTTTTATCAACCCTTCCAAAGTGCAAACCATCCGCTTTTTCATCGCTCACGGCGAATACTGTGCGCAGCCCCTGCATCGCTTCCCACTGCCCGCGCAGAATAATGTCTTTTGCGGTTTTGTTGGAAAAAATGAGGGTTGTGCCGTCCAGTGTTCCGTCCAGATCACGTTTCTTGAGAATCGGTATGAAGGGCGTGATTCCCGCCCCTGCAGCCAGAAATACCCCCGGCCCCTGTTCTTGGCCCTGATCCTCGATCGCGCCGAATGGACCGTCGATCGTGACCTCTGCACCCGGCTCAAGCAGGGCAAGTTGTTCGGTCACGCCATCATGGTCGCGATAGGATTTGATTACGAACTCAAGATCCGGATCAGACGGCATTGATACAAAGGTAAAGGGACGGCCTGCGTCTTTCCAACCGTCTTTTTGGATCGCAAGTTCGGCAGCCTGTCCCGGTTCGAATTGCATCCCATCAGGGCGGCTGAACACATAGTGGTTCGTATCATGGGTCAGGGCGGATTTTGCTTTCAGTACAGATTTATCGGGCATTTAGGGTCTCCTTTGAGAACACAACGCGAACGGCCTTTGCCCGGTTCCATTAAACCGCTTTTGCAGCCCCCGCATGGCGGCCAAACAGGTCGCGCCACCCCTGATCAAGGGCGGCTACGGCATTGGGGTCAACCTTCTCAACGTCCTCCCAATAACGCCCCGTCGGTGTGTGATATCCCAAGGCGTCTTCTTTCTCGCGCAGGGCAGCATAGCGGGCACGGTCCAGATCAAGACTAAAGCAGCGTTTGCGCAGCGCATCGGGCTTGGCACGTGGAAACAGCAACGCAGAGGGGTCAGAGGACAAATTCACGCAAGCGCAGCCCTGTTCCGCGGCCACCAATGCAAGCCGCGCAGATTTCGCGCCCAGATCGCGCAGGGTAATGTCGTCGCGCAACGGATCTGCGGTGCCTGTGCCATAGAAATGCGTCTTGCCAGATGCGGGGTAAACCATGTCACATCCCATAAAGGCCATGATCGTGGGCCGCAGTGCCGACAAAGCCCAATAGGCAGTTGTATAGGCCATGGTCCCGCCCGCATAGACAAAGCCACCAAAGCGGTTTTGCGTGGGCACAAAGGCGCTGGCATCCACCAACTTTTGGTCGCGGGAAACGGCACCGGGCATGCGGTCTGCCGGAAAATCCTCGGGATAGACCAGCGCATTCCAGTCAGGGCGCACCTGCCACGCGTTGTTCATCACCACGATGTGGTCGAACCACTCAGAAGGCCAGTCCTGACTGGCCAGTACATTCGGGCCGCTCCCCAGAATCAGGACCACTGTCTGCTTGTCTGTCATGGGAACCCCCTCCGCGATCACAAGTTGTCTTGAGAGATAGAACAACGGGTCGCCTCGGCAAGTTAACTGTCCTCGCGCATGGTCCGGTGCAGCGCAAGCTGGCTGTCGGGCAGCATTTTGACCTCGCGTTGCGGGAAAGGAATCGAAATGTTGTTTTCTTTGAAGATGTCCCAAAGTGCGAGGTACACATTGCCACGGATATTGGTCAGACCGCCGGTTGGATCCCTGATCCAGAAGCGCAGGATATAATCCACACTGCTGTCGCCAAAGCCGACGATGTGGCACACTGGCGCGCGGTCCTGCAGCACGCGGTTCACGCTTCGGCAAGCGTCGATCGCCAGTTTACGCACCTGATGCGGATCGTCATCATAGGCCGTGCCAAAATAGATATCGAGCCGGACAAAATCATCGGAGTGGGACCAGTTGACCACTTGTCCGGTAATCAGGTCCTCGTTCGGGATCAGATATTCCTTGCCGTCCCGCGTCACCACCGACGCATAGCGCGCGCCCAACGTCTGAATCCAGCCGAAGGTCTCTCCAAGGCTGATGACGTCACCGGGTTTGATCGATTTATCCAGCAAAATGATCACGCCCGATACAAGGTTGGACACCACTTTTTGCAGACCAAAACCAAGGCCGACGCCAATGGCACCCGACAAAACCGCAAGCCCGGTCAGATCAATCCCGACAGATTTGACCCCCACAAAGAACGCGATGCCGTACAGGGTTATCTGGACCCCCTTGACCGCCAGCACCTGCATCGAGGGGCTGATGTCCTCGTTCTTGCGAATGGTCGCGGCTGTCGTCTGGCTGACGATGCGGGCCACGGCGAACAACAGGCCGATGGCCACAATCGCGGTCAATACTGTCAGAACCGACAGCCTGAATTCACCGATCGTCAGCGCCAGCGAATCCAGAAAGATCGACACGTCATCCACAAGGTTCAGCGAATTCAGCGTCGCATAAATCCAAAGACCCCAAGTCACCAACCGCCGCATTGGCCGGTTACGCACCAATCTGGTGGCAAAGGCGATACAGACCCAAATCGCTGCCAAGGTCGAAAATATCCCGATCAGATAGGACCGCGACGGCCAGGTGATGTTTTGCATCACCAGATAGATCGCCCCCGAAATCAGAACGAACCAGATCAGACCCAGACGCCGCTTGATCTGGACGATCATGCGCAGCTGCCATTTGGCCCAACCCTCTTGGCTGCGGACCCACGCCTGCACCCAGTTGCCCGACATGCGGTGCAAACCCCAAGACAGCAGCGCCACGACGATCAGGATAATGATCTGATACTGCCGCCACCCCGGTTGCAACATGCTTTGGGCAAGGTTTGCGCCCCCGGCAATCAATGCCTCCAAGCTTGCGAGAAAGTCGGAAAAGGGATCAGAATCCATGATAATATTCTCGCAGATAGTTAAAATACGCCCCGCGATGTTGGGACAATACAACCGATTGAGCAAGCAGCGATCTGCCAGAACCAATCCGCGCCCGTGATCCCAACGGCGACCACGGGATCGGCAGGGGCCAAATGCGCCCCTGTCAGAATCCTTGAACATAGGGCGCAAAGCGTCTAATCAGCACAGCATGACACATGTTTCAGACGTCTTGTTCAACATCGGTGACCGCGCGCGTTTGCGCGAACGCTTCTTTGGGGCAACCCGTACGGTGCTGGCGCAGCTATAAGCGCCCCGGACTGCTGACGTTTCTGAACACCACACCCCATACCTAACAGACGGGAGAGGACCTCATGTCCCCCAAAACGCTCTATGATAAAATCTGGGATGCGCATGTCGCGCATGAAGCCGATGACGGCACCTGCTTGCTGTATATCGACCGCCATCTGGTCCACGAAGTGACCAGCCCGCAGGCCTTTGAAGGTCTGCGCATGACGGGCCGCAAAGTGCGCGCACCTGAAAAAACCATCGCCGTGCCGGATCACAACGTGCCTACCACGCTGGACCGCGCAAATGCCAAAACCATGACCGAAGACAGCCGTATTCAGGTCGAAGCGCTGGACACCAACGCCAAGGAATTCGGTCTGCACTATTACCCCGTGTCCGACGTGCGTCAGGGCATCGTGCACATTGTCGGCCCCGAACAGGGTTGGACATTGCCCGGCATGACAGTCGTTTGCGGCGACAGCCACACCGCGACCCACGGTGCCTTTGGGTCGCTTGCCCACGGCATCGGCACGTCCGAGGTTGAACATGTTCTGGCGACGCAAACGCTGATCCAGAAGAAATCCAAGAACATGAAGGTCGAAATCACCGGTAAACTTGCCCCCGGTGTGACCGCCAAAGACATCACCATGTCCGTCATTGGCGTGACAGGCACGGCTGGCGGCACCGGCTATGTCATCGAATATTGCGGCGAAGCGATCCGCGATCTGTCCATGGAAGGGCGCATGACCGTCTGCAACATGGCGATCGAAGGCGGCGCACGCGCAGGTCTGATCGCACCAGACGAGAAGACCTTTGAATATTGCATGGGCCGGCCCCACGCACCGAAAGGTGCCCAATGGGAAGCAGCGCTTGCATGGTGGAAAACGCTGTTCTCTGACGATGATGCCCATTGGGATCATGTGATCACGATCAAAGGTGAAGACATCGCGCCGGTCGTAACATGGGGCACCTCGCCCGAGGATGTTCTGCCGATTGATGCAAAAGTTCCCGCCGCAGCCGATTACAAAGGCGGCAAGGTTGATGCGGTAACGCGGTCCATCGAATACATGGGCCTTACCGAAGGCATGGCGCTGACTGACATCGAAATCGACACCGTCTTTATCGGGTCCTGCACCAACGGCCGCATCGAAGACTTGCGCGCCGCAGCCGCAATCCTGAAGGGCAAGAAGGTCAAAGACGGCTTGCGCGCCATGATCGTACCCGGCTCGGGGCTTGTCCGCGCACAGGCCGAAGAAGAAGGCCTTGCCGATATCTTTAAGGAGGCCGGTTTCGAATGGCGTCTTGCGGGTTGTTCCATGTGTCTGGCGATGAACCCCGACCAACTGGCACCGGGCGAACGTTGCGCATCGACATCGAACCGCAACTTTGAAGGCCGTCAGGGCTTTAAGGGGCGCACGCATCTGATGTCACCCGCAATGGCCGCTGCCGCCGCGATCACCGGGCGTCTGACCGACATCCGCACGTTCGACGCATAAGCGCATAGGGGGTCACGATGGACACAGTCACAAAAACACGGGCCAAGATCGGAACCGCCTGGATCGGGCGCGAATTGTCTTGGCTTGAGGTTTTGATGCTGGAATCCTTTGTGGCCACCGGGCACGAGGTCACGTTGTTCTCGGACCAGCCAGAGGCCATGCCAAAGCTGGACGGCGTCACGGTCACACACATGCGCGAAGTTTTCGATTATTCGGAAAACGAACGCAAACACATGCCACCCGCCGCTTTTGTAGATCTGTTCCGTTTGAATATGATCGCCAGAACCGCACTGACGTGGGTCGATACTGATGTGGTGTCGACCAAGCCGCTTGAACTTTGGAATGGCTATCTGATGGTCCGCGATGGTGAGATAGATTACGACCACATCACCAACGCGTTCCTCTGCCTGCCCAAGACATCTCCGGCGTTGATCCAGATGGTCGACGAGGTCGCCAAGAAAGACCTTGATTACAGCTGGATGCGGCACCGGATGCGCAAGCAGATCCTTGAGCTTCCCCAAAAGGACCGCTTTATCGGGGCATCGAAAATCAGCCGTCAGGTTTATGGCCCCAGCTATGTGACCTCGCGGCTTGTCGCCACTGATGAATTCGCCATGGCCCGCCCCAAAGAAACGCTGGACGCGGTGCCGTGGGACCTGACAGATCTGTTCTTTGATCCCAAGGGGGGCTGCTATAACTGGTTCACTGACGATACCGTCGGTGCCCATATTGCCCTGTCGCAACTGCGCAAACGCCATATCAACAAGGGGCCACAGCCCGGATCATTCCTGCACAGCATTCAGGAAAAGGTTCAAGCCTTCCGTAAGGCGCAAGCCAAAGCATAGGCCCCTCAACTTATTCGGTGCCAGACGCACCACAGACCACAGAACGAGGATACCATGGATAAATTCGATAAACTTTCGGGCGTTGCCGCCCCCATGCCGATGGTGAACATCGACACGGATATGATCATCCCCAAGCAGTTTCTGAAAACCATCAAACGGTCCGGCCTTGGCGTGAACCTGTTCGACGAAATGCGCTTTGACCGCGATGGCAACGAAGTACCTGATTTCGTGCTGAACAAACCACAGTACCGCGCTGCCGAAATTCTTGTCGCAGGCGAAAACTTTGGCTGCGGATCGTCGCGCGAACATGCGCCTTGGGCGATCAAGGACTTTGGCATCCGCTGCGTGATCGCGCCCAGCTTTGCCGATATCTTTTACAACAACTGCTTCAAGAACGGCATTCTGCCGATTGCCCTGCCGCAAGAACAAGTCGATGTTTTGATGAAAGACGCTGAAAAAGGGTCAAACGCACGGATCGAGGTTGATCTGGAGGCGCAGACAATCACCAGCTCGGATGGCGACGTGATCAGCTTTGACGTCGACAGCTTTAAAAAGCATTGCCTGATGAACGGCTTGGACGACATCGGCCTGACCATGGAAAAAGCGGCGTCCATCGACAGCTTCGAAACGACGGCATCACAGGCGCGCCCTTGGGTCTAGGACAGATTCTACCACCAGTTATTTAATTTAACAGCTGGTAAGTTACATATTGCTTCTGTTGTGGGCGGCACGCCCCTGCCCACAACATCTTGCGGTTTGCCTCTTTTTCGCCCGATGATTGATGCAAGAACGCACCACCGCTGCCCTCAAAATGCCCTAGCCCTTAAGTCATATTAACTAAGAGACTTGAGAATTAAGACGAAAGAAGGCACAAATTGGGCAACAATGAGGCAGGCCCCCGTTACACGGAGGCAACAAGTTGGAACAAGACCGCGGCATCGAACCGTGGCTGGCCAGTTTGGAAGGGTAGTTTTGTGATTGCACGTATCTCCGGCGCGCTTGCGCGCGGCATTTTGGTGGCGTTGTTGGTGGCTACTCCGGCACTGATGTTGCCTGATGTCATTACCGATTCCAGCCAGATCACGATGCTTGTTGCTCTGCTCGCGTGTTTTCTGACCTTCATCGAATATAACTCCAACTTTCCCAGCATCATCGAATTCCGCGAGGCTGCCCCCTTCAACCGGCTGCGCTTTACCTCGCTTGCGGCAACGGTTTTGGTGCTGACGATGATCTTGCAAGGCAAGACCGACCCGACCGCGATGACGGGCGCGCTGACATCAATTGGCACAATCATCGGCAACGCGATGGATTTCCCTTATTCGCCGGTCCGGATGATCGTGCTAATGCTGCCCGAGAATTCAGACCAGGGTTTGATCGCTTCGGTGCGGACCTCGGCCGGGATGGCCTATCTGATCTCGCTTGTGTCGATGGCGGCCTTCCTGATCCTTGTGCGCGCAATGAACTGGCCCGCCCGCAAGGGCGCTTTTAACGTCTGGGTCAACCTGCCATTGTTTGACCCCACTGCGGGTGGCGACGTGATCTATCGTTTGCAGCGCGACGCGCGTATCAACATCGCCCTTGGGTTTTTACTGCCCTTCCTGATCCCTGCGGTGGTCAAAGCCGCTGCTGATCTGATAGACCCGATTACATTGCAGAACCCGCAAACCCAGATTTGGACAGTTGCCGCATGGGCCTTTCTTCCGGCAAGCATCATCATGCGCGGCATTGCCATGGGCAAGATCGCAGACATGATCGAAGAAAAACGTCGCAGGGCCTATGCCGCCGACACCGACGAGCAGGCGTTTCAGCCGGCCTGATCCTGTGGGCTTTGCTTTGCACAGGCGCGGCGTTGGCCGATCCTGTGCGCATTGCCACCTTCAACACCGAATTATCGCGCAAAGGCCCCGGCCTGTTGCTGCGCGATATACTCAAAGGCGGCGACGCCCAGATTGATGCGGTTATTGCCCTGATTACAGAGGCCGCCCCTGACATTCTGGTGCTGCAAGGCATTGACTATGACCTGCAAGCGGCCGCGCTGCATGCCCTTGCAGATGCGATCAACCAGACCGGCCCTGATTATCCGCACCGCTTTGCTCTGCCACCCAACGCAGGCCGTCAAACCAGCCTTGATCTGGACGGGAATGGCAAAACCGGAGAGGCCCGCGATGCCCAAGGCTATGGCCGCTTCTTCGGTGCCGGTGCCATGGCAATCTTGTCGCGCCATCCAGTCCTGACCGACGGCGTTCACGATTATACCGCGATGCTGTGGCGCGACCTGCCGGATGCTGCTTTACCGGTAACCAAGGATGGCCCGTTTCCGTCGCTTGCCGCGCAGCAAGTACAGCGGTTGTCGTCCAATGGCCATTGGGTTGTGCCCATCGATGTGCCCGATTTGGGCACCGCAACGCTGCTGACCTTTCATGCGACCCCGCCGGTTTTTGACGGCCCCGAGGATCGCAATGGCAAACGGAACCATGATGAGATCATGTTTTGGGACCACTACCTTGCTGGCAAGATGGCGACACCGCCAGAGAACGGATTTATCCTTTTGGGGGGTGCCAATCTGGATCCAAACCGGGGTGATGGCTTGCGATCTGCGATCAAAACGATACTCAGCCACCCGCGCCTTCAAGATCCGACGCCGGACCAGACGACCGCAGTTTTTGACAATATCGACCCGCTGCGCGTCGATTATCTGCTGCCCTCAACCGACTGGCGCGTTGTGGCAACAGGCCGCGCGCAAGACCCAGCAGCCAGCCGTCACAGCCTGATCTGGGTCGATCTGGACCGCTAGCCGTTCTTGACGGCCCCACCTGCCCGCGCTACGCCGCTTGCAACATATTTTTCAGGAGTTTTCGCATGGCCAATCCAAGTTTGCTTATCCTCGCCGGTGACGGCATCGGCCCCGAGGTCATGGACCAGGTTGTCCGCATCATTGATTGGTACGGTGACAAGCGTGACATGGCGTTCGACGTCGAACATGATCTGGTCGGCGGTGCCGCCTATGACAAGCACGGCACGCCCCTGCATGACGATACGATGGCCAAGGCGCTGGAAGCGGATGCGGTTCTGTTGGGTGCCGTCGGTGGCCCCAAATATGACGTGCTGGATTTCAGCGTAAAGCCCGAACGCGGTCTGCTGCGGTTGCGCAAGGAAATGGACCTGTTTTCCAACCTGCGCCCCGCACAATGCTTTGACGCATTGGCTGATTTCTCGTCGCTCAAAAAGGAACTGGTTGCCGGTCTAGACATTATGATCGTGCGCGAACTGACGTCCGGCGTCTATTTCGGCGAACCGCGTGGGATTTTCGAAGAAGGCAACGAACGTGTTGGCATCAACACCCAACGCTATACTGAATCCGAGATCGACCGCGTTGCGCGGTCTGCCTTCGAACTGGCCCGCCGCCGCGGCAACAAGGTCTGTTCGATGGAGAAAGCCAACGTGATGGAATCAGGCATCCTGTGGCGCGAAGTCGTGCAAAAAGTCCACGACGAGGATTACCCAGATGTCGAACTGACCCACATGTATGCTGACAACGGCGCAATGCAGTTGGTCCGCGCGCCCAAGCAGTTTGACGTGATCGTCACCGACAACCTGTTCGGCGATATCTTGTCTGACTGCGCCGCAATGCTGACCGGTTCGCTGGGCATGCTGCCATCCGCGTCTTTGGGTGCGCCCAATGCCAACGGTCGCCCCAAGGCGATGTACGAACCCGTACACGGCTCTGCGCCTGATATTGCGGGCCAAGGCAAGGCAAACCCGATCGCCTGTATCCTCAGCTTTGCCATGGCGCTGCGCTATTCCTTTGACCAAGGCGACGAGGCGACGCGCCTTGAAAAAGCGATTGAGAAAGTTCTGGCCGATGGCGCACGCACGGCTGATCTGATGGGCCCCGAAGGGGGCACGCCGATTTCGACCACTCAAATGGGTGACGCGATTTTGGCCGCACTCGACGCCAGCCTCTAAGCCTTGATTGCCCTCGACCCCGAAAACAGGTCGGGGGCATCGATACCCCAAAGATCAGGCAGACAGCATGAGCCAGACAAACAACATTGCTGAACCGTCTGCCGCCCTTGGTTCTACCTTGCGCGGGATGATTTTGGGGCTGGTCGCCTTTGGTGTCTATGCAACCCATGATGCCGCGATCAAACAGCTGGGGGAAACATACTCTCCGGTGCAAATCGTTTTCTTTGTCGTTCTGCTCAGCTTTCCTGTCGTGACGCTGATGCTGATCAGTGACAAGACCGCCGCGAATTTGCGGCCCAAATCACCCTTTCTGACGCTGGTGCGCACAATTGCCGTTGTTGTCGGCGGGTTCAGCGCATTTTACGCCTTTTCCGTCCTGCCCTTGGCCGAAACCTATGCGATCCTTTTCGCCGCCCCGATCCTGATCACGATCCTGTCCGTCCCGATACTGGGTGAAGTCGTGCGTGCACACCGTTGGGTCGCCGTGGTCGTCGGGATGCTGGGCGTGCTGGTCGTACTGCGCCCCGGCACTGCGGATCTGGGCATTGGCCATCTGGCCGCCTTCATCTCAGCCTTTGGCACCGCGCTGACATCGGTCGTGATGCGCAAGATCGGAGGTCAGGAACGTCGCGAGGTGCTGCTGCTGTATCCACTGTTGGCGAATTTCGTGGTGATGCTCTGCCTGTTGCCCTTCGTCTATGTCCCCATGCCGATTGAGGATTTGGGGCTGGTGCTGGCGGTATCTGTACTGGCAGTCCTTGCGATGACCCTGATGATCCGCGCCTATACCCTTGCCGATGCAGCACTGGTCGCACCGATGCAATACAGCCAGATCATCTGGGCCGCGCTGTTTGGCTGGCTGTTTTTTGATGAGACGACGGACCTGATGACATTCCTTGGTGCGGGGATCATCATCACCAGCGGCATCTATATTGTCGTACGTGAAACTGGCGGTGCGGTATCGCTGAACAAACCCGTGCTGCGCGCCCTCAGCCGCCGCCCCGAAATGGGCGGCCTGCCCCGCATCAGTGTCGCCAGCCCCGAGACCCAACAGACCGTTGAGGATGCCAGCGATTAGTGCCAGTGTCCCCGCAAACCACACCGGAAGCCTGATATGACACACTCGATCCAAGCCGAAGTGCTGCTCCCCACTCAAGAGCTGCGCGATGACCTGCCCTTCTATACCAAAACGCTTGGCCTGCGGCTGGACAGTATCTTTCCCGCAGATGATCCATCGGTGGCCAGCTTTTCCGGTCACGGCCTGCGCATCCGCATCGAAAAGGGTGCCGACGTGCCCCCGGGAAAAATCCGCATCCTGACCGATGATCCTGACGACTTTGCGGAGGGGGCCCGCGCGTTGGTGGCCCCCAACGGCACCCAGATCGAAATCGCGCCCCTGTCGCCAACGGTCGATCAACCCCAAACGCAGCACGAATTCGCCGTGCGCCGCCTGCGTGACGAGGCCCCTTGGGTCATTGGCCGCGCGGGCATGCACTACCGTGATCTGATCCCCTCGCGGCTTGGCGGGTCGATCATCGCCAGCCACATCCGCATCCCCGATGGGGGGCCTGTGCCGGACATGGTGCATTACCACACGGTCGGGTTCCAGCTGATCTTTTGCTACCGCGGTTGGGTTGATGTCTTGTACGAAGACCAAGGAGACCTGATCCGCCTGCACGCGGGCGACTGCGTCACCCAACCCCCCGGCATCCGCCACCGAGTGGTTGAGGCTTCGCCCAACATCGAGGTGATCGAAATCGGTGTGCCGGCCGAACATGTCACAACCATCGACCACGACATGACCCTGCCCAATGGGAAAGGCGACCCAATGCGCGAATGGGACGGCCAGCGTTTTGTGCATCACCTGAAAGACGGGGCAGTCTGGCAGCCGTTCCGCATCCCCGGCTTTCACGCGCGCGACACAGGCATCAGCGATGGCACCCGAGGGGTTGCAGGCATTCAGGTTGTGCGCGTTGACGCAGGCACGCCGCCGCCCAGCAAACACGACGCTGACATCCATTTTACCTTTGTCATGGAAGGGTCAATGACCCTGACTGCCGAAGGCCAGGCCCCCCGTGATTTGCAGCCCGGCGACGCCTTTGTCATCCCGCCGGGAATGGTCGCGCAATACACAGACTGCTCGCCTAATCTTGAACTGCTCGAGGCAGGATTGCGGGGCGATTTCAAGACCGTGCTGCTGGGCTAACGCAGAAGCGCCGAAACGTGTTGGACCGCGCGCTTGGCCTGATAGGCTACGTTGAACGATCTGACTGGGCTCAACGACCAAGGCTTGCTAAAAATTATCGGTGATACCCCCACAGCCGAGGCAAACTAGCCCCTGCTTGCCACGAAGGGAAACTGTCCGCGTCATCACATTGCTTGCAAGATGCAGTTCCTGCGCTTAAAGGGGGCCGGTCTTCGATCCCCGCAGGCCAAGTCGCCGCACCCTTGCAAAAAACGGTTAATATATGACACGCACACATCTTCCTGGCATCCTTGCCATGGCTGCCATCGTTGTGGCTTCAAACATTCTGGTCCAGTTTCTCTACGGGCAATGGCTCACTTGGGGCGCTTTCACTTACCCCTTTGCCTTCCTCGTCACAGATGTGATGAATCGCGTCTACGGCCAGGCCGCCGCCCGCCGTGTGGTTCTCGCAGGCTTCGGCGTCGGCCTTGTCTGCTCGCTTGTCGGCACGCAGATCATGGGTGAATTCGGCCCTCTCGTTACTATCCGCATCGCGATCGGCTCAGGTCTCGCCTTCTTGGTCGCCCAATCGCTGGATGTCGCGATTTTCTCGGCGCTCCGGCAGGGAAAATGGTGGCGTGCACCATTGGCCAGCACCTTGATCGGCAGCACAGTCGACACGGTTTTATTCTTCTCGATAGCCTTCTCAGGGGCGCTGTCCTTTATTCACCTTGGTACAGACGTTTCCTGGGCGTCCGAAACCCTGCCGCTTCTGGGCATTGGCCCCATGGCCCCACTTTGGGTTTCCCTCGCAGTCGCGGACTGGTCGGTAAAGCTTGGCCTTGCCTTGATTGCACTGGTTCCCTTTCGCATGATCACAACTCGCCTGCTCAAGAATACCTGAAATGTGTCCCTCGACTTCTCTGGCTTGAAAATATCCCAGGGAGTTTGAGGGACAGCGTCCCTCATCCGCAAAATAGATAGAATGCGGCTTTGCCGCTCAATTCAGCAGCCAGCTTGTTACATACAATTTTTTGTAATCAGGCGCAGAAACTGTTTTGACATTCAGTTTGATTGTGCGACGCTTCACGTGAGTTCAACAAATGTAAAGGAGGTGATCCAGTGTCAAGAACGGTATTGGAGCGAGGTGTCGGAACAGCTTGGGAGGATTCCCGCTAGGGCAGCCCTTGGCGGTTGAAGAAACCCGGGTGGATCGCTGATCTAACCGATCCCACCTCCGTAAACCATTCGATTGGGCCGCTCCTTAGCTGGGGCGGCCCTCTTCGCATCTCCCCCTTCACCTCGGGCCTCAGCAATGCGATAGTCAGGCCAAGGGGTAAACGATGCTGCACATTTCCAACGACATTGCCATTCAGGATTGGGAACTGACAGAGACGTTCATGCGCGCCTCTGGCCCCGGTGGTCAGAATGTTAACAAGGTCTCCAGTGCGGTCGAACTGCGGTTCGAGGCGGCCACCTCGCCCTCTCTGAGCGCTCCGGTCAAAACACGTCTGCGCAGACTGGCGGGGCGTCGCTGGACCACCGAAGGTGCCCTGGTGATCCAATGTGACGAAACCCGCAGTCAGGCCCGCAACCGTGAGATTGCGCGCAACAGGCTAAAGGATTTGATCATATCCGCCCTCACACCGCCCAAACGTCGGATTCCCACACGGCCGACTTTGGGATCGAAAAAGCGCCGCCTAAAAGAAAAGAAGGTGCGCGGCGAGGTCAAAAACCTGCGTGGCAAGGTTGATCCGAATACCTAGGGCAACATCATCACGACTGGCATTTTTTAATAGTCAAAACCACCCGCTCTGTTAGCCTGCTGCAGGCGGGAAATGCCCCGCAAGGGTACGCAAATCTATGCCGATGAACAAAACGACCCTCGCGATCATCTTTTCGCTGATCGCCTTGTTACTGTTTGATATGATGGGTTTGATCATCAAGCATCTGTCCCCGCATTACGGTGCCGCCGAACTGTCCGCCTATCGTAATATCGCAGGCTTGATCCCCGCTGGCATCGCCCTTTGGTGGTCACCGGAATGGCACAAAAACGGGCGTAGATTGAAAATCCGTCAGTGGCAGTTTGCGCTTATGCGCGGGTTTATTCTGACCTTCGCGCAGTTCTTCTTTTACCTGTCCCTTGGTCTGCTTACCTTTGCAACCGCATCAACCATTACCTATGCCAATGCCCCGATCATGGTTGCCTTGGCCGTGCTGCTGCTTGGCGAAAAGGTTGGCGTGCTGCGGTGGGGTGCCGTTCTGATGGGCTTTGTCGGTGTGATAATGGTCGTTGGGCCGGGGCGGGACTCCTTCCAGCCTGCGGCGCTCTTACCGTTGGCGGCTGCTGCGTGTTACGCCCTTGTCGCCGTCACTACCCGGATGATGGACGATGATGTGCCCAGCGCGTTGATAAACCTTTATTCATCCGGGTTTGCGGCGGCAGGGTCTCTTTGTCTTGCCTTTTTCACCGTGGGTTTCAGCCCGCTCCGAGAGGCCACGGATATCTTCTGGATTGCCGCAATGGGCGGGTTCGGCGGTACGGCAGTCCTGTTTCTGGTCATATCATACCGCATGACCGAACAAAGCAACCTTGCCCCTTTCAGCTACTTCGGTATCCCCTTTGCCTTTGGGCTTGGGTGGCTTTTCTACGGCGAAGCGCCGTGGTCCGAACTTTTCCCGGGCGCGTTACTGATTGTTGCAGGCGGCCTTTTGATCGTCTGGAGAGAACGTCGCCAGCGTGTAAAAGACGCAAAGATCGCCGCTTAGACGATCACCTTTTGAGCCGTTTGATCCCCGACATCAAAGACACGTTTATAGCGGTCGATCTCGCTTTGAGGGCCCATAGCCTTGTTGGGATTGTCTGAAAGCTTAACGGTTGGACGGCCGTTTGCCGCCACGGCTTTGCACACAAGGCTGAACGGGGCCAGCGCATCGTCGGGGGTCAAGCCGCGGAAATCATTCGTCAGCAATGTGCCCCAACCAAAGGAAGCTGTCACTTTGCCTGCAAACTGACGGTGCAATTCTTTGATCTTGGCCACGTCCAAACCGTCGCTAAAGATCAACCGCTTTGTGCTGGGATCTTCGCCGCGCGATGTCCACCAATCGATTGCGATCTGGGCAGCCGTCGCAGGGTCACCACTGTCAATCCGGATGCCTGTCCAACTTGCCAGCCAGTCAGGCGCATTGTCCAAAAAGCCTTGTGTGCCATAGGTATCAGGCAGAATGATCCTAAGATTTCCATCGTGTTCATCCTGCCAATCTTGCAAAACATCATAGGGGGCCTGCGCAAGTGCGGCATCATCTTCGGCCAAAGCAGCATAAACCATAGGCAGCTCATGGGCGTTCGTGCCAATCGCCTCGACTTCGCGGTCCATGGCGATCTTGCAATTTGACGTCCCGGTAAAGGCGCTCCCCAGCCCTTCTTGCATGGCCTGCACGCACCAGTCTTGCCACAAGAACGAATGGCGCCGCCGCGTGCCGAAATCTGCGATTGAAAGGTTTTGAATCTCACGTAGCTCTTCGATTTTTTCCCAAACTCTCGTCATGCCACGGGCATAAAGCACTTGCAGTTCGAACTTGCCCATCCGATCAAGCACGGCGCGGCCACGCAGTTCCATCAACACGGCCAGCGCCGGAATTTCCCAAAGCATCACCTCGGGCCACGACCCTTCAAACGTCAGTTCGTATTGGTCGCCAACGCGTTCCAGATGATAGGGCGGCAGGCGCAGGCCTTCAAACCACTCCATGAAATCGGGGCGGAACATCTGGCGCTTGCCATAAAAGGTGTTGCCGCGCAGCCAAGTGCTTTCTCCACGGCTCAGGCTAAGCGAGCGGATATGGTCCAGCTGCTCGCGCAGTTCGCCTTCGTCGATCAGGTCGGCCAGCGGGATATGTTTGGATCGGTTGATCAGGCTGAAGGTGACTTGGGTTTCCGGCTTGTTGCGGAAAACCGACTGGCACATCAACAGCTTATAAAAATCCGTGTCGATCAACGACCGCACGATCGGATCGATCTTCCATTTGTGGTTCCAGACACGTGCGGCGATATCAACCATTGGGGACCCCTTTGCGAATAACCCGCTTTTGACAAAGATACAGGTCTGGTGACAAGGGGAAAGGCATGGGCATGAAAACACGCCTTTTCCAAAGGTCTGTCATGTTAATGCCACGCCGGCACCCGTCATCGCCTCAATTGCTGCGTCCAGTGACCCGTTCAGATCTATCGCGCGACATAGATCGCGGCGCACATCGACCTGGAACCCCAGTCTGGCGGCATCAACGGCAGAATAATTGACGCAAAAATCAAGGGCGAGGCCAACCATCGTCAGTTGCGTGATTTCCCGCGTGCGCAGATAACCATAAAGGCCCGTCGGGGTTGTCTTGTCGTTTTCAAAGAATGCAGAATAGCTATCAATCTCGGGCGTGTACCCTTTGCGCAGGATCAGATCAGCGCTTGTTTGATCCAACAAGGCATGAAAATCGGCCCCTTCGCTGCCTTGAATGCAGTGATCCGGCCAAAGCACCTGTGGACCATATGGCATCTCGATCATGTCATAGGGTGCCTTGCCCGGGTGCGAAGATGCAAAAGACGAATGCCCCGCGGGATGCCAGTCTTGGGTCAGAATGACGGCGTCAGCCTCGGCCATCAGGGCATTGATGCCAGGGATGATTCGATCACCCTCGGGCACAGCAAGCGCCCCACCCGGGCAGAAATCATTTTGCACATCGATAACAATCAGGGCTTTGGTCATCATAAATTCCTTGTTTTCGGCGCATTTTAACATTGTTTGCACCAAGAGGTAGGCTGAAACCACCCTCTTGCCCCAAACCGTCCAGAGGCGTATCTGAACGCCCATGTATACAATCGCTGCTCTATACCACTTTAGCCGTTTCATTGACCCGGACAGCTTGCGCGCACCGCTTAAAGCGTTGTGCGAGGCGCAGGGGGTAAAAGGCACGCTGCTTGTCGCCGGCGAAGGGCTCAACGGTACTATCGCTGGCCCTGCTGCTGGGATCGATGCGGTCATCGCTCATATCCGCGCTCTTCCCGGCTGTGCCGATCTTGAATGGAAGCGCAGCACCGCGACCGAACCGCCTTTCGGCAAAATGAAAGTGCGGCTTAAGCGCGAGATCGTAACCATGGGACAGCCTGACGTCGATCCGCTTGCTCGGGTTGGTCACTATGTTGACCCAACCGAATGGAACGATCTGATCGGGCGCGACGATGTCGCCGTGATCGATACCCGCAATGATTACGAAGTCGCGATCGGTACATTTGATGGAGCGATCGACCCGAAAACCCAAAGCTTTGGCGAGTTTCCCGCCTGGTGGGAGGCCAACAAGGCCCGGTTTCACAACAAGAAGATCGCGATGTTCTGCACGGGCGGGATTCGCTGCGAGAAGTCTACGAATTACTTGATTGGCCAAGGGGTTGAAGACGTATTCCATCTGAAAGGTGGCATTCTGAAGTATCTCGAAGACGTCCCCCAAGAGGAAAGCAGCTGGCAAGGTGATTGCTTTGTCTTCGACAATCGGGTGAGCGTAGGACACGGCCTGAAAGAAGGCCCGCATATGCTGTGCCATGGGTGCCGCCGACCGATTTTACCAGAAGATACAGTACGAACCGGCTATGAAGAAGGGGTCAGCTGCCATCAATGTGTGGCCGAAACCGCCGAAGCCGACAAGGCACGGTTCCGCGAACGGCAGCACCAAATATTGCTGTCCCGGGCGCGCGGCGAAGACCATCTGGGCTAAGATTACCTAGAATTAGAGATGTTAAGTCCAGTGTAACGCCTTACCCGCTAAACCTTATCTTGGGTGAATTAGAGGTGGTGGAAATGGCGGCGCATGCTAATGCGGCACCAGTCATCATTAAACGTAAAAAAGTAGTCAAAGGCGGCGGGCACCATGGTGGTGCCTGGAAAGTCGCTTACGCGGACTTCGTGACCGCAATGATGGCCTTTTTTATGTTGATGTGGCTGCTGAACGCGACAACAGAACAACAACGCAAGGGTCTTGCTGATTACTTTACGCCGACGATTGCGATCAATCGAATTTCAGGCGGCGGTGACGGCAATTTCGGTGGCGAAAGCATTTTCACGGAAATGACCTTGCCAAAGAATGGCACAGGCGCGACCACGCCTATGATGCCGATCGAGGGTCAAGAAAAAGGCGACGTTGGTGCTGGTACCGACGGGCCGGATGCTGAAGGAAATAGCGAGCTTTTTAAGGTGATCGATGCCGAATTGATGGGGCGCGGGGGAGAATCCATGGTTATGGACAACATTTCCCGTCATGTCATCACGCGGCAAACCGACGAGGGCATGGTGATCGAGCTTTTCGATGTCGAAGGCGTCCCCCTGTTTAAGGCCGGTGGCGATCAACCAACACAAATGTTGAGAGACCTGTTAGAAGTTATCGTCGATGCTTCCAAAATTGTGACCAACAAGATTGCTGTCGCGGCGCACGTCCGGTCAAACCCTATTGTTGCGGTCGCGAACCCGGTTTGGGATTTGTCTGCACAACGGGCAAACCAGACCCGAAAACTGCTTGAAAAGCTTGGCATTGAACCGAATCGAATCGAACGGGTAAGCGGCTTCGCAGATCGGAAACCGGCGACGGTCGATACAATGGACGTGCGCAATAACAGGGTTGAGTTCATCTTATTGAGGTAGACACCGCAGATTCATCTAGATCAGATTTTATCTGTTAGCGCGGTGTTAAGTGAGCGTGCCCTATCAGTTAATCCAACAACGGTTGGAACAGCAGAAAGGCTCGCGCATGACCATTTCATCTTCGCTCAACGCAGGGGTTGCAGGATTGCAAGCTAATGCGACACGGTTAGCAGCCGTTTCAGATAATATCGCGAATTCGTCGACCTACGGGTACAAGCGGGTTGTAACCGATTTTAATTCATTGGTTCTATCAGAGGGGTCTTCGTCCTATACGGCGGGCGGGGTGCGGGCTAGTTCACAGCGCTTGATCAGCGAAGATGGTGCATTGGTCAGCACGTCAAACTCTACCGATTTGGCCGTACGGGGTCGGGGCTTCTTGCCGGTAACAACCGCGACCGAGTTTAACGCGAACTCCGAGTCTCCCGAAATGATGCTTACCACAACCGGTTCATTCCGGTTGGACGCAGAAGGGTTCCTCAAAACAGAAAGCGGCCTTCTTTTGATGGGGTGGCCTGCGAACGCGGACGGTAGCATTCCGATTTATCCTCGTGATACGGACGATGGCTTGCAAGCTGTGCAATTTGCGCTGAACCTTAACGGCGACCCAACGACACGTGTAGATATGAGCTTGAACTTACCCGCAACAGCAACAGCTGCAGGCGGCAGTGGTGAAGCACAAATCCTATCCATTGAATATTTCGATAACCTTGGAACGTCCAAGAGCATCTCGATGGAGTTCACACCAAACGTACCAGCAACGGGAACAACGAACGAATGGAATGTGAAGCTGCGGGATTCTGCGCAGAACAATTCAGTCGTAGGTGAATATACGATCCTATTCGATGACAGCCGCGCTTTGGGCGGTACAATCGCATCAGTAACAACGCTCGTCGGCAACGCGTATGATCCCGCAACGGGCAGTCTTATCGTTGATGCCGCCAGCGGCCCGATTGAGTTCAACATCGGTGCTATCGGCAGTTCGTTCGGACTTTCTCAGCTTTCAGACAGCTTTGCGCCTATTGCCTTGACCAAAGATGGATCTCCAATCGGCAATATGGCTGGCGTTGAAGTGGACGAAAACGGATATGTAAATGCGATCTATGACAATGGTCTGCGCAACACAATCTATCAAATTCCGCTGATTGATATGCCGAATCCCGAAGGTTTGGTTTCAATTGATTCCCAGACATACCTGCCATCGACAAAAAGCGGAGCCTACTTCCTTTGGGATTCCGGCGAGGGACCAACAGGAGATATCAAAAGCTATTCCCGAGAAGAATCCACAACCGATGTAGCGACTGAGTTGACCACCATGATCAGAACTCAGCGTGCGTATTCCTCGAATGCGAAGGTCATCCAAACTGTGGATGAGATGCTTCAGGAAACGACGAATATCAAACGATAACTTTATCTGTTTGATCAAGGGTTGAGTCAGAAGAGGGATTGATATGAGTATTTCAGGGGCACTATCAAGTGCAATGCAAGGTCTTCGCGCAGCTGGGCGCGGATCAGAGGTAATTGCTGCTAATCTTTCGAACGTGCTTACGCCTGGCTATGGGGTACGCTCGCTTGAACTCTCTTCTGACACGACTGCAACACATGGCGGCGTCAAAATTGACGGCGTCAGCCGTCTGGTAAACGAAAGCATCGTTCACGACAAACGCATCGCAGAAGCGGGACAAGCAAATGCATCCGCAGTTCTAGACCTTTACAAAAAGGTTGAGGACCTGCTTGGCGCGCCGGACGATCCTGCGTCCTTATCCGCGCAAACCGCGCAACTTGAAAAGAACCTGATCACCGCAGCAAGTCGCCCGGATGCCCCAGAGCGGTTATCTACAGTAGTGTCTTCAGCGCGCATTTTAGCAAACACTTTCAAAGAGGCTTCGGATGGGCTGCAATCCATTCGAACCACTGCGGACCGGACGATCGGCCTTCAGGTCGACCAACTTAACGCCGCCCTTTCGCAAGTCCAAGAACTGAACGCGCAAATCACGAAAACTCAAGTTCAAGGCAATAATAGTTCTGGTCTGCTGGACCAAAGGCAACGCGTTATTGATGAGATTAGCGTGCTGGTTCCGGTACGGACTGTTGCAAGAGATAATGGTCAGGTCGCGATCTATTCCACAGGTGGCGCTGTCTTGTTGGATAGTCTGGCAGCCGAACTCGGCTTTGAGCGCTCTAATCTGGTCACCCCTTACATGAGCGAAAGTGCGGGTACGTTATCGGGTTTGACGATCAATGGAATCGTGTTCAGAACCGGCTCTACGAATGGTGTCCTCTCAGGCGGGTCTATCGCTGCTCAATTCGAAATTCGAGATGAAATCGCAGTCGAAGCACAGGCCCAAATTGATGCTCTGGCGCGCAATCTAGTGGAAAGATTCCAAGATCCAGCCGTTGATCCAAGTTTAGCTATCGGTGACGCCGGTCTGTTTACCGACGAGGGGAATTTTTTTGATCCCGCAAATGAAATCGGCTTGGCACAGCGACTTGTCTTGAATGCAGCCATCGACCCGGATCAAGGTGGTCAAGCTTGGCGATTGAGGGATGGGATTGGCGCAACGACCACCGGTGATGTCGGCGATGCGACCCTCATCAATAATATGATTTCTGCGCTCTCCAGTGGCCACATTTCCTCTAGTGGACTGTTTAGCGGCGGGGCCTACTCAACAATCGATCTCACGTCGACGCTTGCATCGCATTACGGAGCCGAGCGTCTGAACGCTGAGCAAACCTTAAGCTTTAGTGCGACACAAGTAACGGAATTGACTGAACGCCTCATGAGCGAGGGGGTAGATAGCGATCAAGAGATGCAAAAACTCTTACTCGTTGAACAGGCCTTTGCTGCAAACGCTCGGATGATCCAAGCGGTTGATGAAATGATGCAAACTTTGCTGAGGATATAATTCATGAGCACCACATCACTCGGTGACCTTGCACAATCATTTATGCTTAGGCATCGCAATACTGCCCTGAAGCAAGACATGATGCGTCTTACTGAAGAGCTTTCGACCGGACAGGTAGCGGATGTACGCCAAGCACTTGCAGGCAATTACAGCTACATTACCGAACTTGAAAGAAACATGGAGGTTTTGGGCGCGTACCAAGTGGCGACCACCGAAGCACGGATATTTGCTGAAATCACCCAAACAGCACTTGGTCGATATGAAGAAGTTGGCGAAAAGCTTGCAAATAGCCTGATCGTATCAGGGACATCGACAGTTGGAGCACAGGCTGCCGACACGGCTGAAGAGGCGAGGGTTACTGTTTCAGTTTTGATTGGAACACTTAACACAAAATCAGCTGGACGCAGTATTTTTGGTGGTACAGCAACCGATCGCCCGGCAACCGCTTCTGCGGAAACACTCTTAACCGAACTCAAGGCGGCTATAGCAGGAGCTGCGACTCCCGCTGATATGTTTTCGGCAGCGCAAGCATGGTTTGATGATCCAGCCGGGTTTGATAGTGTCATTTATCAAGGTGCGGCTGATACTCTTGCACCGGTCCAACTATCAGACAGTGACACAGTGTCCTTCGACACCCGCGCAACCGATGCACGGCTCAAGGATATGCTGCGCTTTGCTAGCCTTGCAGCCCTTGCGGAGGATCCATCCTTTGGGTTCAGCGGAGCGCAAAAAAGCAAGGTATTCGTTGACGCTGGGACATCGCTGTTAGGGGCCCGTGATTCTGTGATTTCCCTGCGGTCTAGAACAGGGTTTATCGAGGCGCAGATTGAGGGCATCTCAACACGGAATGCCGCTGAAATAACAAGTACAGAATTTGAAAAAAGCGCTCTCTTAAAGGTAGACCCTTTTGAGGCAGCAACAAAACTTGAAGAAGTTCAATTCCAATTGCAAAGTCTATATTCAGTAACCGTTCGGATGTCTCAGCTTTCTTTGGTCAATTTCCTATGATCCAAAATTTGATTGTAGCCCTCGCACTGGTTGTTTTGACCCTGCCCGCTCAGGCTGGGCCAGTGCGCATCAAAGATCTCGTCGATTTTGACGGCGTAAGGGAGAATGACCTTGTCGGGTATGGTCTTGTGGTCGGTTTGAACGGCTCGGGTGATGGTTTGCGCAATGCACCTTTCACCGAAGACATAATGACCAATATTCTGGAACGCCTTGGCGTCAACGTTACAGGAGAGCAATTCAGACCAAAAAATGTCGCCGCAGTCCTAGTGACCGCAACATTGCCTGCTTTTGCCCGTACCGGCAGTCAGATTGACGTGACCGTTTCCGCTATCGGAGATGCAAAGAGCTTGATGGGCGGAACTCTGATCATGACCCCACTCAATGCTGCGGATGGAGATATTTACGCCGTAGCACAAGGCACGATTATTGCAGGTGGCGCTGTGGCAGAGGGCGACGCTGGCGCTGTCATTCAAGGGGTCCCTACGTCTGGCGTGATTCCGTCCGGGGCTCGGGTGGAACGAGAAATTGATTTTCAGTTGTCCAGCTTGACAGATCTTAGACTTGCGTTGCGGGAAGGTGATTTCACAACCGCTATTAGAATCGAGCGGGCTATTAACCAAGAGTTCGGACGACAAGTCGCTGTCATGCTTGATAGTGGAACAGTCCAGCTTAACATCGAGAGAACGAGGATGCCTTCAGTTGCTCATGCGCTTGGTAGGATTGAGAACTTATCAGTTGAGCCAGAGCGGAAAGCACGCGTCGTTGTTGACCAGCGTTCCGGCACAATTGTCATGGGTGAAAATGTCCGAATTTCTCGCGTCGCGGTCTCGCAAGGCAATCTTGTTCTTCGGATTCAAGAGGAACCGATCGTAGTGCAACCCAATCCTTTTGCAGAGGGTGAAACCATAGTAGTGCCACGCACTCGAGCAGCCATTGAGGAACAGCCGGGAATCGGTCTTGCCGAAATACCTAATGGAACGTCACTCTCAGAAGTCATTGGTGGATTAAATGCATTAGGAGTATCCCCACGCGACATGATCGATATACTTAAAAGCATTAAGGCTGCCGGCGCTTTGCACGCAGAATTCGTTGTGCGCTGATAATAGCGTCGATTGAATAGAATTATTCCTAGCTACCATGAGCTTAATTGAAGCAGCTCTGCGTTTTGAGTAGTTTTATATCTTAATGCCGAGCAACTTTAACTCTCAAATGGGCGTTGTTACACAAATCAGCTTACGGCGCATTTCCCTTTAGCCCGAAGTGACTTTGCCTATGGTCTCTGTGACTGGTCTGCCAAGATCGATTGAGCACTGCGATACGGATTTGGATTTCCATAACCTGCCGGTCAAAGCCACCCGCGATGAGAATCTGGTCCATCAATTTCAAATAATGCATCCACTGATCGACAGGGTATTTCCGTAGGAAATGTCCCGATAGGTTTTGTCTTGACGTGGCTCCTGCGGTGATATCCGCTCCATCACCGCCACAGGGTACGGCCTAGGTACCGTGATACTTTTACGGCTTCGTTCCGGGCGGCGGCTCCTGCGCTTGTAGCGAACGGCCACTTCTCCCTAATATGCCCACAACAAAGAGGAGCTTAAAATCTTCTAGAATTTCTGCTTATTTCCAAAAACATCAGTTCCATTAATTTTATTCGTATAATTTGACGGTAAGTTTCACATAACCACCTTGGGCAGGGATGTTTTAACCTCAACCCTGCTTATGTGAGATCACTAGGAAAGGCCGTTAAATGAAAGAAAAGACATCATTTTCTTCATTCTTGAATCCAACCATATTTTTAGCCGTCGCTCTCATGACAATTATCGTCATGATGATTTTGCCAATGCCTTCGTGGGTCTTGGATGC
>ERZ651776.803-NODE-803-length-41275-cov-10.590247_pt1 | contig 41275 bp, 44 predicted proteins | sample MGYA00514761_ERZ651776 | MGnify/ENA metagenome assembly ERZ651776
GGTCACTTCAAAGAGTCGTTCAGAAACCTAGAGGTTCCTATATATGACGGAACCAACCCTTTAATCCAAATGCCGCAAGAGTTTTTCCTCGTCCAAACTATTCATTCTCAATACCTTGATTTGGGATATGAACTGGGTTTAGGAACTAGGAAAAAAGTATCAGAAAACACTGAAATTGGATTGGGATTCTATAGTTTATCGTTTCCAGATTCAGGTAGCTTAAACTGGAATACCACGATCACGGTATCGACAATGTTGTAATTCACAATTCAATCGTTACCCAACAGAAGTGTTAAAACCATTGTAAATAGTTCGGAATGAAGTGTTAATGAAAGATTCTTTAACATAGTTCGGTGAAAATTGGGTTTATCATTGAAAAAAATAATGATGAAAAATCTATTACTATTTAGCTTATTGACTATTTCGAGCATGAATGCTCAAGAGTTAACATTCCACCCTTCACAACTAAACAGAGGATCTGAATCAGTCACTTTTAAAGAGGTTGCTAGGGAGCTTAAAAATTCTGGAAACAAAGACTTAGCTCATGAATTTTCAAGAGTCCATAGGAGAAAAACTTGGTCAGACTTGCTAATCCATGATATGGGAACGACACTTTATATAAGTTGGCTATTTCTACCTAAATCAAACAACAAAGCAGCCTTATACTTCAAGGGAGGTTTGGGTATTTCGGGCTTGTCAATACTTCTATTGGACGAACGGAGATCTAAGAAGACCGAAAAGCTGGCAATCGAAGTCGTTGCGAAATACAATCAACTAGATCTAAAAGAGGATTAATACTGATAGATAATACGATACTCAACAACGTATATGATTCATTGAAAAGTTGCTGTAGACTTACCCTTTTTGTAGACTTCCCTAAAAATCGGACAGGTAATTAATTGATTAAATTAGACCTGTTATGAGGAAGAGTAAATTCACAGAAAGTCAGATTATCAAAGCGATTAAGGCGAACGAAAACGGCCAGCGTGTAGAAGATCTCTGTAGAGAGTTGGGTATTCGCCCTGCAACGTTTTACGGATGGCGTAAGAAGTATTCTGGGATGGAAGCCAGTCAACTAAAACGATTAAAAGAGCTAGAAGAAGAGAACCGCAAGCTTAAGCAGATGTATGCGGATCAGTCTTTAGACAACATGATGCTTAAAGACATCTTGTCAAAAAAGTTCTAAAGCCTTCTGCTCTACGCGCTATGGTGAGCTACTTGCTGGCAGCCTACAAGGTGAGCATAGCACGTGCATGTAGCGTTGTTGGTCTGCACAGGTCCATGTGGTACTATCAGGCAAAGAAGGACGATAGTGAAGTTATAGCGAAGCTGACGGAGCTAGCAGAAAAACTTCCCACCCGTGGCTTCGATGTATACTACAACAGGATTAGAACAGAAGGCTTGGTTTGGAACCGTAAACGTGTGTTGCGTGTATACCGTGGTATGAAGCTGGGTATGCGTAGACGACATAAAAAGCGTGTTCCTTCACGTATTAAACAGCCGTTAGAGACACCAGGTGGCTTGAACGAAGTATGGAGCATGGACTTTATGAGTGACTCGCTCTCAGACGGGCGTAGAGTACGCATGTTCAACGTCATAGACGATTACAACAGAGAAGCATTAGCCGTAGAGCCAGGGTTGAGCTTTCCAGCAACACGGGTAACACGTGTGCTTAATCAGCTGGAAGAAGAGATTGGGCTACCTAAGGTCATCCGTGTAGACAATGGCCCAGAGTTCATCTCTAAGGAGTTTACTGCATGGTGCAAACAAAAAGATATTGAGATACGCTACATCCAACCTGGCAAGCCCATGCAAAACGGCTTCATTGAAAGATTCAATAGAACTTTTAGAGAGGACGTGTTAGATGCGTATTGGTTTGAGGATTTAGAACAGCTGGGCATTATAGCTGAAAAGTGGAGGTACGACTACAACTTCTACCACCCACACAAAGCTTTAGAATACAAAGCACCATGCCAATACGCCAGTAGATATTCCAAGGATCTAGATCCTTGGAAGAAGGAAGAAAATGAGAATATTGTTAACTTTAGACCTGTCTGAAAAAAGGGAAGTCTACAGATTAGCTTACGTCTAGTATTTTTTTAATTTGTTATCCTATGATCATGATTCTTTATCTACATGGGCTAGAAAGCGAACAAGGTGGCGCTAAGGTTGAGTATCTATCAGCCAATCATTACGTTTATGCACCGGCTATTAAGTACTCTGAACCCAATTTATTAGAACAAATTATTTCGTCAATTGAAGTATTCAAGCCAGATGTCATTATTGGCAGTAGTATGGGGGGGTATCTCGCTAATGAACTGAGTATTAAGTTTGGTATACCCGCCATTTTATTGAATCCCGCACTGCTTTCTCCCCCGGTAAGAGTTAATATAAATGATAAAAAAATCAGGTTATCCGATAAATTAATTGTAGCTGTTTTAGGTAAGTTCGACACAGTAGTTCCTTACCGAGATACTTTAGATCTGTTGGAAGAAAGCTGTCATTGCAGGGTGGATATACGTGAATACGGTCACAGAACACCTTTTGAAGAGTTTATAGATATATGTGAAAAATACTTAAATTGAACACAGAGGATTTAATTCTCAAAATAGACGGTCCTCAGCGTAAGAAGGATGGTTATTCGAGTTAGAATAAATTTATTGCGACCAATTAATAGAGAGGATGTATTTAACAAAGTCTAGATTTAAAACTGGTCTTTCATGCCCGACTAAGTTGTATTACGAATCTAATCCACAAGATTTCGTTAACAATGATGACGTAAATGAATTTATGCAAGCCCTCGCGAAAGGTGGATTGCAAGTAGGTGAACTTGCTAAATTATATTATCCGGGAGGTGTCGAAATAGACGGTTTATCAAAGGAAGAGCAATTAGAGCAAACAAGAACTGCGTTAAAACAGAAAAACGTAGTCATATATGAGGCGGCGATTCTGGTAGATCACAAATTCATACGGATTGATATCTTAGTAAAGAAAGGGAATTCCATTCAGGTTATAGAGGTAAAATCCAAGAGTTGCGATGGGAATGATGAGCTTCAATTTTTCAATAAAAAGAAAAAAATTGCTTCATCTGAAAGACCTTACTTAGAAGATATTGCGTTTCAGTATTTGTTGGCTTTAGAAGCTTTCCCTGAATCTAAAGTAATTCCCTACCTCATGATGCCCAATAAACAAGTGGCATGCTCCGTGGATGGATTATACAGTTGTTTTGTAATCAAAAAGGAAGGTAAGAGAGATAGATGTAAAGTTATCGAAGGTATTACAGCTGCTGATTTGGGTGATCAAATAATGACAGCAATTAATGTGAAAGAAACTCTTGATTATCTAATTAATGACGATTACTACAGAGAGCATAATGATTTTGGTGGTAGAAACTTCAAGGAGATTGTTAATTGGTTCAATGATACATTAATACGCTATGAGAACAATGAACCTATACATTTTTCCGAGCCATCTGTTAAGTGTCGGGATTGTGAATATAAATCCTCAGACATTGAAAAAAGTGGCTTTTATAAATGCTTAAGTAAACAAAAGAATTGGAGTATATCAGACTTTGAAAAACCAAAAGCTTGGGAAGTTTGGGGTTCACCAAAGCTCAACGACTTTCTTCGAGAAAACAAGTGGTTCATGGAGGATATTTCACCCTATGAATTAAACAAAACCAAGCGTTATTATAGACAAGCGCTTCAAATTGAGCATACAAATAACAAAACTAAAGAGGCGCATATTGACATTGAAGGATTAAGGTCTGAATTAAATACTTTCAAGTATCCCTTGAACCTTATCGATTTTGAAACTACTGCTCCGGCAATACCCTTTTTCAAAGGCTACAAGCCATATCAAGGCCTTTGTTTTCAGTTTTCTCACCATCTTTTACATGAGGATGGACGCGTCGAACATAAGAGTGAGTACTTAGGACTAGGACAAGGTAAAAACCCTTCTTTTGAATTTATAGAAAAGTTTTATGAAGCACTAAGTCAAAATGAAGGAGATGTATTTATGTATTCCCACCATGAGAATACGTATTTAAATTATATGATAGTATTGCTGCGTAAAGAAAGTCCATACGCTGCCGAAAAAACGGAAAGACTTATTTCCTTTTTACAATCTTTGACCAAACCAAGTGAAGATATTACTCCCAAATGGGAGGAAGGAAGCAGAAAAATGATTGACATGGCAGAGATGGTGAGGTCCTATTATTGGCATCCGCTGATGAAAGGCTCGAATTCAATTAAGCATGTTTTACCTGCAATTATGAATGACAGCGCTTTTATCAAAGACAAATATTCCAAAGCCATTTATGGTATTAATAATAAAGTCAAAAGCTTAAATTTTGTAAACCACACCTGGGTGGTATTTAATGAGAATAGTACAGTAATGGATCCTTACAAAAACTTACCTGATTTACCGGAAATATTACCAGATGGCCTTAGAAAAATAGAGAATTTATATTCAAACAATAAGCTAGCAGATGGCGGTGCAGCAATGACGGCATGGGCTTTTATGCAGTTTGGAGAGATGGGGACAAGCGAGAAAAGATCCATTTCTGCAGCACTAAAACGTTATTGCGAGTTAGATACGATGGCTATGGTAATGATCATGGAAGCATGGAGGGATATGGTTGGAGAGTCAGTTTAGTTTGACTTTTACTTCTATGTGAAACTTTGTAATTAGTTTATTTTACTTTGTTAAAGCGTTGACCTTCAGTAGTTAATTAAAATTTAATACTAAATGGCAAGAAAAGCAGAATTTTCATTCAATGGGCTAAGCGTAATGGCAGAGCTCAAAAAAGTAGACCGAAAAAAGATCTATGGCTGGTCTACCATAGAGGTATTTGATCAAAATGGTAGTAAGTGTAAACTAGCAGGTTTAGCAGAAGGGCAGTATGTGATGCCTTCTGGGTCTTCTGCATTAGTTTCCTTAAATGCAAAAGGGGAGGCGGTTTCAAAAAGTACATTGGTGGGCGTAAACAGCGACGGGAATAAGGTAGAAAAAGTTCCTTCTATTTATGATGAAAAAGTGATGCTAAGAGAAGCCTCTGTAGATGAATATTTGTCTATGGCTGTTAAATCTGTGTATCAATTACAGATTGATGAGAATAAGGAAGCCCTACTCAAGGATCTTGATAGCGGCAAGCTATACTACTTTGTGTTTAATTACAGGGCAGATTATGAGGGTGACGATGCCTTTTTAATTAGTAGCGGAACCGATGTGTTTGCCATCACAGGGATGAGCACTGACCTTGAATTTATAGGCCTTGAAGACAATGAACAGGAATTAGTTTCAGAAGAGACTGAGGCAGTAGAAGACGATATGGATTTTGCAATGTTTTAAATAAATAAAATGATTAGATATATAAAACTAGCCAACGATAAAAAAAGGGATGCCGAAATTACATTCAGATCCCTGAATCCCAAGCCATCTGTCACTATGGTTATGGAATCTGGTGATAAGGTGATTAATAAACGCGTGGTAAAAGGCACTTCCCAGACCAGCACACAAACCTTACTTGCCCAGTATAATGAAACACCCAAAGAGGGTGTTGACTTTCAGCTGCAACTTGCAGGAAGGTTAGCGGGGGACCTTATTGCCAGCGATCCAGAACTTGATTTAGAACTTACCGGTAAATTCATTGAGGATGTCTCTAGAGTGTATATCAATGAGGATCAAAATCCTGTATTTAGTGTTAAAAAAACTGAAAAGATTTTTTCTCCTTCGGCTGAGCTCAAAGAAGAGCGTGAACCTAAGTATAATGAAAGTAATATAACAGGAGAAAGCATTGTTAACTGGACAGGTAAGCTCATGCCTAAGGCTAAGATTTACAACAAGCTGGTATTTCATAAAAAATATCAATTAAAGCATATTAATGGCCTTACCTATGATTTTCTATTTGACATGGCCAAACAACTCGCTGATAAAGACGCGATGATGATGATGGGTGCCGGAGCTTCCGGTAAAGAACCTCTTGTTATGAATGATGGTGGCAAGCCTTACAGAGCCTTTTTAGAGGGCAGAATAAAAGGAGACAAATACTGTCTAATCCTTCACCTTACCGACCAGGAGTTAAAACCATTACCAACTGAATAAATGTTTTATTGACATGAAAGAAACTGCACAAAAATACAAACGCCAAACGGCATCCAGGTATTTGCCAGTAGGAGCTGAGGAGATTACCTCAAAGATTATGGAAGCAGAATCTTACGGGGTGTCTACCAAACACGATGGCCACTTTTATCTCTTAAGCTATGATGGTAAAAAAGCAACACTTACAAACCATGGAGGTACTGTTATTGATGATTTGCCGCTACTAAAAGAAGCCTCAGCGCTACTTAAAGGCAAATGCAAGGATGTTGTGTTGGCAGGAGAACTATATCTGCACAAAGAAGGCGGGCGTACCCGTTCTTTTGATATGACAGCAGCCTTAGATGATAAGTCTGCAGCTATTTACTTTGCAGCATTTGATTTGCTTAGCCTTGATGGGGAGGATATTTCTATGGATATTAAGGCACTGGACCAAAAGCTTAATGCTGTGTTGTCTGGAGGTAAATCTTTACATGCGGTAAAAAACAGCTTTGTAGAGAGCAGAAAAGACATTGCTGCACTCTACAAAGAAATTGTAGAAGACTGCGGCCAAGAAGGGATTGTAGTACGTTCTCACAACGGGCCAACCTATAAAATAAAACCACTAATTACCCTAGACGCTGTTATTTTAGGATATGCAGAAGGGCAGGGCAGTAGAGCCGGCATGCTCAAAGAAGTGCTGGTGGGCTTGTGTGTTGCAAAAGATGAGTATATACTTTTAACCAAAGTAGGCAATGGCTACAGCGAAGAGGAGCGTAAAAAACTACTACAAGAACTGGGCAAGAAAAAAGTAGATTCTGGATATATTGAAGTGTCTGGATCTAACGTGGCTTTTACCATGGTAGAACCTAACCAGGTGGTAGAGTTTAGTTGTTTGGATGTATTTGGAGAAAACTCAAAAGGGGTTATCTCTAAAATGTGTTTGAGCTATAAAGACGGCACCTACACAGCCACCGGCAAACAGCCAACGGCCAGTGTAATTTCTCCGGTATATGTTAAGATGAGAACAGACAAAAAACCCGATACAAATGATGCGGGTTTATCTCAAATCACGAAAATCATTTCTTTAGATACAAATGCCTCTGAAAAACTCGATGTAAAGAAAAGTGAGATTGTTTCTAGAGAAGTGTATGTAAAAGAAAGTAAAGGCACCAAGATGGTACGTAAGTTCATGGTTTGGAAAACCAATAAGGAAGCAACGGGCGAGTATCCAGCCTATGTATTCCATTATACAGACTTTAGCGCTGGTAGGGCAGAAATGCTTAAAAAAGAGATTAAAGTGTCAGATTCAAAAAAACAGATAGAAGAGATTTTTGCTGCAGAGGTATTAGAGAATGTAAAGAAGGGTTGGGAGAAGGTATAATCTTATTAAGATAACTTATAAATAAAAATTAATATAAAAAAAAAGAATGAAAAAAAAATATCAAATGAAATCAATAATATATTAGAATTTATTAGTATAGAAGAATTACCATTCTTGATAGCGACCAATGAACTTGACCCTGGAAATGCTATAACAAGAGTACCTGGTGATTACGGAGTAATGAATTATGAAAAGGCAAATGACCTTGTCAGTAAAATTGGTGATGGAGCAAGATTACCTAACAATGATGAATTAAAACTCATACATGAGCATCGAAAAAAAATACCGAACCTTTCTATAGGAGATTCCTACTGGTCTTGTGAAAATTCAACAGAACCTGATTTTGTTTATGGAAAAAAGGGGACTGCCTATTCAATGACTTTATACAGTGGACTGTTTTTAAAAGGCGGAAGAGGAGCTAGAAATCAATGTCTTGTAAGATTAGTTAAAGATAAGTCTTAATTACAAGGGCAATAATTAATAAAAAGTTACAACATAAAATATTATAATATGAGTAGTCAATTAATTAAGGGTTTACTTTCAAATATAGAAAGCAGATTAGATATCATCGAAGAATATTTAGATGAATTAGAGGATAACGAAGTTGATGTTGAATCATTCCGTATTAACCTTGGTAAAGTATGGGAATCCTTCTCTAATTTACAAAATGAACAGTAAGCATTACTTTATTGATGCCACTAAAACCGGGTTTGAAGAAGAATTTGCCATTGATTTAAAGTATGCATTGGAATTGATTACAAAAGATGGAGGAAATGCTTAAAAAAGAGATTAAGGTGTCAGACTCCAAGAAGCAGATCGAAGAGATTTTTACTGCTGAGGTATTAGAGAATGTAAAGAAGGGTTGGGAGAAGGTATAATTATAGTTACAGATAATAAAAGAAGTTTAATACCATAAATTAACAATATGAAGTCAGTAAAAATAGGCCATCAAGAATGGTCATCAGAAAACTTGAATGTAGACCATTTTAATAATGGAGACCTCGTAATACACGCATCTACAAATGAAGAATGGAAAAAAGCTGTAGAAACTGGAACACCTGCTTGGTGTTATTATGGTCACAAAGCAGAAAATGAAAAAAAGTATGGTAGATTATATAATTGGTTTGCGGTTAATGATTCTAGGGGTTTAGCACCGGAAGGTTTCAAGATAGCCACGCTTTCTGGCTGGTCTGAGTTGATTGATTTTCTCGGTGGAACTAGTGTAGCCGGAGGAAAATTAAAATCGAGTACTGGCTGGGTTTCAGATGGCCGAGGAATGGGTCTGCTTAAAGTTTCTGATAGCACAAATGAAAGTCAATTTACTGCACTTCCTTCAGGTTTAGTTAGGCAGGATGGTAATTTTGATGCAGAAGGTACCACTGGCACGTGGTGGACCTCTACTCCTGATGAAACTAATGAAGTAGAAGCTGCTAGATTGTACATTGAATTTTGTTACAAGATTGTTCACCAGGACTATTCAAACAAAGGCATGGGCTTAGCTGTAAGATGTGTTAAAGTATAATGAGTTATAATTCATAAATTGATTTTTCATCAGAGATACAGAAGTATAAAATAAAATGGAAAAGGAAAAAATTATAGTTGCTAGAAATTGTGAGCCAGAAGGAAGTCCAAGTGAATACCTTGGAGCAGAGGTTTCAATGGGCTTACTTACCGTAGAGAAAATAACAGAACTTAAATCGATGCTTCAAAATGACAAACTTTTTGAAGAAATGGCAGGAAATTGGGATGAGACTTATATTGGCTCAACTTATTTAACAGATCTTATGGATGTTAATGGAATATACCACAAAAATGGATTGATTTATTATGAAGATCTTAGCGATAATGGAGGAGATATATATTCATATTCAACTGATAACTGGGCATTTATTCCTCCTGAAAATGAAAACTGGGAACCCAATCCAGATTTTAAATCTCCTCAAAAAGTAGAGATAGAAGAAGAGGGGCTTATGGTGATTAGTATCAGAACTATGGACCTTTATTTTAAAGCAAAAGGTGAATTTTCTGAAGAGCATAAAATAATTTTTGATGCCACAGACCCTCCAAAGTTTAAGGTCCAAACAGGTATAGATAACTTTCATTCTATAATGACTAGTTCTGATTTTTGCGGGTTTAATTTATTACATTCAGCTTATGTGAATGGTGAAGAATTAATTAGAGATGAAGATGCTGAGGGCGAAGCGGATAATATTTATTATTCTTCACATTTAATACTTAAAAAGGGCAAAGTAATTGCCTGGCTTGCATCGAATAATAATTCTCATACTTTTCCTTTTGACTATAACGATACCGAAATTCCCTGCATAAGCCCACATCTTAAAGAATGTGACCCAGAAGCTTATCAGGCTGCAGTTAAGAGTTTAATAGATATACTCAAGTAAAATAGATGATTGGGAATTAAGGGAGTTTAAATTATAAAAATTAATTAGGAGTAAAACCAATGAAAATAAAACCAAAACAGCACGAACCTTGGGAAGACAAAATTGAAATACACCCCTGGAAAAAATTTCATTCGAAAAAAAATACTTGTGCAAAACTGATTATTGGTTCATTTCCGCCAAACAGATTTACAACGCATTGTGAAAGAAAAACAAATTGCGATATGGATTTCTTTTATGGTAGTAAAGACAATGGATTTTGGGAATTATTTTGTGAAACATTTGGATTAAACTACGCAATCCCTGATGATTTAGAATTAATTAAACAATGGCTTATTTTCAACAAATGGGGTCTTACAGACATAGTATCTTCATGCAAAAGAAAATTGGACACAGCCTATGACACCGATTTAATATCAATAGAATGGAACAAAAACGGTGTATCTGAAATACTTGACAAAAATGAGATAAATACTATATATTTTACTAGTGTATGGGTAAGAGATAAATTTGAAAAGCATATAAATTCTTCGAAAAATATTAAAAGCTATGTGCTGCCTTCACCTTCTAGGAATGGACTTAGGTCAATAAAAAGGGCAACATATCTAGATTTGAAATTTAAAGAAAATGAAAGTTCTACAGACTTTAGAAAAAGATGCTACATAGACATACTCAGAGGATAAAAACCACTAACAACAGAAGCTAATAAACTAAAAGGAGTAGAACCACAACCTTTACCAAAAACAGAAATATGATAGACATTAATAAATTAAAAGAACACCTTGAAAGGATTGAAAGTTACAATAAAGAATTAGGAGTTTTTTTAAAACTTAAAAGTTCAGAATTAGATTTTTTCTTTAAAAGAAGTAAGGAGTGGAGAGAAGGTTATTTAGATAATGAAAGTTTTATAAAAGATATTAAAGAGGATTTAAAAAGAAGAGGATTTAGTTCAAAACATGAAAATGTTCTTATAGATTTTGGGATTAACGGATATTTGGGAAATATTCAAATTGAAATTGAAGAAAACCTATTCCAAGAAGATTTATTAAGTAAAGATCGGTCTATTCAAAAAAAATATTTTTTAAATTCCGTTACGAAATCATTACCCAATGGCACTATAAGTAATTTAAGAGATGATGACTACCAAATGTACTTATTAACGAAGTTTTTACTGATTCTAGCAGCAACTAAAGTATGTATGCTGTCATTAGAAAAATCAACATTTGATGAAACACCTGTTGATTTAATAACTAACTGGTGTAGAATATGGAACAACAGTTCAGTTCCTCCATTTGATGATTCTGATTTTAAAGAAAATAAAAGCCCTCTTCAAGGTTTTTATGAGAGAGATAATAAAAAGTGGAGAATAAATATTTTAAAGTTTGCACAGTTTAGTATTGAATCAAATATTAACACCATAAAACTGGCCATTAATTAAATTAATAAGAGAAGATTAAAAACATAAATTAACAATATGAATTCGGTGAAAATAGGCCATCAAGAATGGTCAACTAAGAATCTTTGCGTAACTCATTTTAGAAATGGTGATCCAATACAGGAAGTTAAAAACTACGATGATTGGATGAATGCAATTAATAGTAATACTCCAGCAAGAATGTCCTACAGGAAAAGTAAGAAAAAAGGGGAAACCTATGGCTATTTTTATAATTGGAACGCAATTATTGATAAGCGAGGTTTGGCCCCAATTGGTTATAAAATACCAAGTAAGAATGATTGGGACGAATTAGTAAATTTTATTGGAGAAGAAAAAGCGGGGGAAAAGTTAAAATCTGATACACTTTGGAAACCGTCTTCGTGGGGTGAAAAGGGAACAAATGAATATGGATTCAACGCTCTTGCTGGCGGAATAATGAGTCTTTTTGATGGTACATTAAAATTTGAGCAGGAAGGAAAACAATGTCTATTTGCTTCAAATTCTGAAGTATTTAGTACACAGAGTATTTTTAAATCGGAAACCAAAGAATGGATTGACATTGTTGGTACAGAAGCCAAAATAGCAACTAGATTATTATGGAATATAAAGGATGAGTGTAGCCCATCTTGTTCTTATAAAAATGGGGGTTATTATGTTAGATGTATGGTTGAAAACAAATGAAACAAAATGAAAAATAAAACAACCGTTTTATCTACTAAAGGCCTAGTTGAAGTTATGATAACCCATGCAGACATAACAATAGATTATAAAACGGGTAAGCTGCAATTAAACAAACATAATCCGGCAGTCTCATCGCATTATGGTAATAATGACTTGATCACATCGGATGATAGAAAGGCAAAAACAATATTAAACATCTTATTAAATCAATTTAACGAGGAGTCTGTTTTGCTTATCTGTGCCGAAGATTACGGCACAGATAAGGTACAATTTTTAGATAAAAACGAAAAAATTGATCTGAAAATTAATTACAATGACGGTTCAAAATTAACTGAAATTCCTACTGGTACAATTCGGCTTATTGTGTACGAAATTTTAGAAAACAATAATGTTGAGTTAATCGCAGAATTACCAGAAGTCATAAATTATAATAATATCGAAAGAATAGAATTAATGGGCGAAAATTATAATGGAGCTTTAGATTTATATTCTTTCAGTGGCGCTAATATCAATTTTGAGGAAGAAAAAATAAATGTGTGCTTCGAATCTGAATCATTTGGTCCTGTAGTTGATAAAATGATTTTGATTCTGACTAATGAGTCAGACGCAAGTATTGATGCCACTAAAACCGGGTTTGAAGAAGAATTTGCCATTGATTTGAAGTATGCATTGGAATTGATTACAAAAGATGGAGGAAATGCTTAAAAAAGAGATTAAAGTATCCGATTCTAAAAAGCAGATCGAAGAGATTTTTACTGCTGAGGTATTAGAGAATGTAAAGAAGGGTTGGGAGAAGGCATAATTATAGTTACAGATAATAATAAAAGAAGTTGTAAGTAAATTAAAAATTAAAATATAATGGAAAAATTTAACTTAAAAAAAATTTCAAATTATATTATTGATTTGAACAATATTATACAATCAAAAAATAGTAAAGAGTTGCAATATTCTATTCAGAATAGCAATGAGGTATCTGAAGCTTTTGAAGAAAATTTAAGTGATATTAAAATCAACCTTAAACAAAGAGGATTAAAGAGCAATAAGGATATGATTGTAAACTACATATGTTCAAACTATTTAGCATATAACATAAAATATGTAATTGAGGAAGATATAAAGTTGTATAAAAATATTCATAATTTGGAGGAAATTAACTCGTTTAGAAATAATATAAATCGAGAAAAAAAGTCACTTTATATATCAATGTGTCTTCAAAATATCATTGAACAATGTAAAATTATTCAGACTATTTGGGATAGAGAAACAATAGACGAAGTTCCTGACATTGATAAATTAATTTTGGACACGGGTAAATCAGTTAGTTGGATGGGCGACAAGATAGGCTTAATGAGATTTTACAATAATGGCAGTGCTAAAACATGGAGATACAGACTTATACAACAATTAGGCCTCCAGCTAGAAAATCAAATAAAGCAAATTAATGGAATAATTTGATTTCTGATAACGTAAAGAAGGGCTAAATGATAGTTTGCTAAAAAAATGTTTAAGGAATATAAAAGCATGAAAATAAAGGAGATAGCTAATAACATAGAATTACATAAAGTAAAAGATGGGCTTGCATTAATAGCTAATAATAAAGTTATACTTCAAGGATTTACAGATGTTGGAGCTGTTGCCAATGGACTTGTTCCAGTAATATATTATATGCAACAGCAATTTAAATATTTGGACACAGACACACTTGAAATATTCGATATAAGCAATGTTAATTGGATTTCTGGGTTCCACTATGTAGGAAGTAACTTAACTTACCTCGGGCACAACTACAGGACAGATCCACGAAACAAACTTTCTGTCTCCTATAAGTATTCTAGTGTAGAGGGTATGAAATCCGTTTTTGAAAATCTAGATGGGTGTCAAATGCTGCTAAAACCCGAGAGAAAATTCAATGAAGAGTTACAGAAAATGCTGGAGACAGGTGTAAACAAAATGCAATGCACACTAACACCTGAATTAGCACAGAAGTTGTTTAATGAAATAAAATATTACCGAATTGTAGGTAAAGGGACCTTAGGGAAGGGACCGGCTATTGGGGCGCTACCCATTAAGCTGGAGGACGGTAGTAATTACAATGCTAGTTTATTTACGCTTTCTCAAAAAGATGAAACTTATGGTGTAATTGATGTTAGGACGAATAAACTAATTACTGAAATAATTCATAAAGAAATTGATGTTTGCCCTAAGCTTATTAGAGTTGACAAAGACATTTTCTTAAAATACTAATAATTTTAAAATCAATGTATTCCATGGATATCTCGGCTTTAATCAAAAAACACTCCCTTAGTTCCATGGACAGTGTTAAAAGAATCAATCCGTCCGCCTATTGGGATGATGTGATGCTACAAGATATTTTAACCTACGGTGAACTTGATTGGCTAAAAAATAATTTCACAAATTTTAGTTTAAAAAATTACACCTCTCTCATAGACTTAGACCTAACGGGTGTTCCTTGTGATGCTATCTGTGATGATTTTTTTGAATCTAAATCACTCCAAGACATTTCAAAGTTAGGAGGGAAACTCAGGTTAAACAAATCCTTTTGTTCATTGATTAATTTAAAAAAATTAAATCTTGGTGCTGTGCATATTACGAGCTTGCCGAAAGATTTTGGAAATTTAGAGAAACTTGAAGAATTACATATAAACGGTAGTATTAAAAAATTACCCACATCTTTTTCGAAGCTTAGATCATTAAAAAAACTTACGATTTATAATAAACTAATCAATATTGATATTGATTTCCCGGCTTCTTTGCAAGAGATTGATATCAGAGGGAATAAGCTTTCAGAAATACCGAATAGCCTTTTATCGATTCCAAATTTACAGCATTTAGATATTTCAGATAACCCATTGACTGAATTGCCGTTTGTTGAAAATATGGCGTTGACATCATTGAAAATTGCGCGAACTCCTTTTGGTATATTTAAATCTAATATTTTAAGAACTAAGCAATTTTACGCAAACTGCAATGTAGAGGAAGCTGTGAAATACGCTGATGATGAAACTATATATTTGTCAGCAACTAAAAAATATTATAGCAATTTACATCCAAACGGTCATCACTCTAACCATTAAAAACTCAAATGGTAAACATAGGCTTCGCCGTTAAGATGTGTCAGATACATACTACTCATTGCCGATAATAAATATTTATAAATGAAATATAAACTAGAAATATATGGGTGGTCTGTTGAGGCCATGGGACACTCACTTAATGATAGTCAAGTAAGAGCTATACTAGATTTAATGGAAAATAATGGTTATGCTGAATTATGGGAGGTTCGCAGTGTCCTTGAAGAAGAAGGAATAATCGATGATATATATAGCCCTGACCTTTTCCACGAATCGCGCGGGTTAGCTAATGATGCTCTTTTGTTTGTGGTTACTGATGAAAATAATAAAGAGGTTTTAAAATTCACCTCTAAGGACATGGGTGATTTCTATGAGGTATTTGGCGATGCAGCTGATGATATACCATATGAAGGATATGTGGCTATTCCAGGCCACGGTGACAGTTCTGAGGTTGATAATATATTTGCAACCTTTGATGAAGGAAAAGGGGGGATTGCTAGTTATGAAACATTTGAATCTGGTGCAGTGCCACGATCCATTGATTTCTGTTTTCAAAACGGTGATATAGCTACGCCTGAGGGCGACTGGGAATTTGTTTCTAAAGTTTATTTTAAAGCTAAAGAGTTGGAAGTAAGTCAATATTTGGACTACAGCGGTAAAGCCTCAACTGTCGAGATTTATCGGAAAGATGGAACAATAATTAAGTAACATAAAAAAGGCACCATTGAATAAAAAACGAGGGTGATGGGTTCATCTTACTATTCGGTTATCCTTACCCTTTCCAATAATCGATTTGTTTCAATTCTAAAATTATTCTATTTTAAGAGTTGAAAATCAAACAATTATGAATCAGATAAATTTAAGAATTGAAGGAGATCATGAATTTGGTGTTTTCTCAATGTTTCTTATTGAAATTAAAAGAAATGAAATTAGTTTACCCATTTTTTTAACATCAGAACAAACTAACTTAGGTCTAGAAGATCCTGAGGAACCATTTGAACCTATAATGGAAATGTTAAACATCTTACTTGATAGTGGATTTTCTATTCACCAGACTATCGAGATAGTTAATGGAGATGAGTCTAGTGAACATCTTCAGTTCGTTGAAAATTTTAATAATAAAATTGATAAGGGGTGGGTTTCTGAAATTCAATCAATAAATATTAAATTTTCTAATCCCGAAGATCCTGAAGACAGTAATATTGATCTTGAATCTGTAGGAGGACACTTCTATACTATTTATACTGAAACTAATGACTTGTCACCTTCCGAAATAGTAGAGAAATTGAAGATGATTTTAAACTAGAGATGAAGAAGTCTATTCAACGGTTCGGTTGGGAAGACAAACTATACAAGTGATGTTAGAAAAATTATTTAATCCAAGGAAAACGATTTTTTTAGGTCTTGATGAGTTGGGGAGAATCGAAGGTCGAGGAAGGTTTTATGCTGAGATCGATGAAACTGAATATTCGGCGATTAAGAGTTGTGTGATTTCAGGTTTTAAGAAGAAAAACCTAGTAGAACTAGTAAGCATGTTCCCGAACCTTATCGAAGTCAGTATTGAAAAAACCTCTAAACTTCTTTCCTTAGAAGGAATTGATCGATTAGTTGATTTGCAAAAAATCACTATCCAAGATTGCCCAAACCTGAAAGATTTGTCATCTCTTAAAGCGTGCTCGAATTTGGCAGAGGCTCAATTAAGCATGTTCAAAACTCCCACTGACGTACTGGGATTTCTTAATGCAAAAGTGGTTTCAAACTTGGCTGTGAATGGGAACATAACTGATATGAATTTAATTGGGCAATTCAATAATTTGGACTACCTCAATTTGAACGGTTACGGATGCGATACCGAAGTATTACCCTCATTGCCGAAAGTGAGAAAAAACTTTAATTTAGAAGGGTTCCCTAAATTGAAGGATGCGAGCTTTATGGAAGAATTTGACGCGTCTATTAGAATCAGTTGGTGGGGTCCAAAGCCTATAGAAGGCATACCGGAAAAATTATTAGCACACAAAACATTTCAATAGAAGTAGTCAATGGTAGAAGGTTAGCCGTAGATAATAAAATATATCAAGACTTAATTCTGGTAAAGATGTAGGTGGTAGGTGTTTAAAGTACGCTGGCCACGAAGAATGGGATCTTGCTTATTAAGAAGCAGAATAAATAAGAGATATTTTATCACACCGTTATTTTCATTGATTAGTAAACTTTATCGACTCGTCAAGAAATTACGCAGTATTTATCTTAGGGGAATTGGTGAATTCATTTTTAGATAATAACTCTATGAATACAAAGAGGATCATAATTAAACTCAAAAATCAATTAATTCAAGATGATATTGATTTGAGTTCTTTTGACGTTCGTGATCTACGTCAATGGCTTGTTGCCAGTTATATAAACCAGCTGTGTGATTCTAAAATATTTATTGATCAAGTGACGTCAGTACCTGTGTCAAATAAGCTATACTCTACCTTATTTAAAATATTCCATCAGAGTTCGACTGATGGATTGAATAGCCCCGAAAATCCCGTGAGCGCTAAAAGGTATGAAATAGAATTTGGCATCGTACGTTTGGACAGATTAAATAAGTCAAGTTTATCAGCTGTCGAGAATAGATTATCGCTTGTTTTTTTCTCTAATAATAATCAACTCGACCCAATTTTTGAATCTTTGAATGAAATTGACTATAATATTATAAAATTGGAGAGTAGTAGAGTTCTTATTCTGTATTAGATAGCCTAGTCATTACGTTGCGATGCTATATATAGCATAATACTGTTCCAGTCTGGATATTCACTAGATCCGAAATGTAGCCAGGTACCATTGAAGTCTTTTGCACCATTCCAGGGGTTATCATCGATTAATACATCACCAATTAATAAATCCTTTCGATGGCTTAAGATTAATCGTTTTCTTATTTGTTTACCAAAATGGGCTTCAACCCAAAGTCGTTTGTGGGTCCAGGCTTCTGGATTGTCCCATGGAGCAGTACTAAGGATATATACTTCATGATTTAATTTCATAAGCTGCTCAACTGCCCGTATGCCATCTTCAATGGGAGGGATATTTTCGAACAATCCTGGAAGCCTGTCAGGTCTTCCTATGTAAGGAGTTTGTTTGGACAAAGGATGTTGTGCTCTAGCGCTTTCAAAATCAGCGAGTACCCCATCGAGATCGACATAAATGAGCATAGTTTAGTTTTTAATAAATGATTTGGCGAACCTTAATCTTTCTTTTATAGGATTTGTTAAATACTCCTTCATTTGATCAGTCTCAAGTGATTTTACAGCGTTAACAAGAGAGATTAATGAGTTAGGAGATCCTAATTGAACCATTGCTAAACTAATATTTAAATCTAAAATGTTTCGTTGGTAAATCTCCCTAGGTAACTCGCCAATAAAGTACTCTTTCGCCTTCTGATAATATTCGAGGGCATTGTCAAAATCTTGCATTGCATCATAAGCGCGACCCACGCTGTAGAGTGATATACCAAAGCTCTTCTCCTCGTCTGGTGTTTTCAGCTCTAGGGATAGCTTAGCATACTTTAATGCGTTTTTATAGTCATTTAAGTGATTTCTGTAAACGTGTGATATGTTATTATAGTCTATGGAAAGTTCTTTTTTATCTAAATCGTCAGGGGCTTTTGATCTGGCGATCTTTTGTTTCAATAGTTCGATGGACTCCAATTTTTTATCAATAGATTTTTGACCTTCACCCATTGCTTCATATATCTTTGCTGTCTTTGTGCAGTTTTCTCGATATGATGGCAAATTCATTTTATGATTACTCCGCATCAATTCGGAGTTTTTCTCACTGTACTGTAAGGCTAAGTCCACATTTCCTTGGGACAACTCGAATGTACTTTTAGCCGTTAGTAGTTGATATATGAGTAAGTTCCATACTTCATCGTCATGGTATTTATAAATAATTATCTCACATTCGGATAATAGAACTTTAGCCTCTTGGGAATAACGTTTAAAATAGATATCTGCACAATAGGAATTTAGAAAGTTTAAAACTACCTGAGTCCAGTTGTAGTCTTTCTTACGAAAATCTTCCTCCGCAGCATTAAGGAATTCAGAGATAGCCTGGTCGTCATTTTCTAGAACATAGGACAATATTTCTAAGCGTAAATTGAATGATCTAACCTTTAAAAATTCTAAGGAAGGGCTTGTTTTAACAGATTGATAAAGTTGGAAGGAATCTGAATCTAATTTTTCCTTACCCTCCGGTGTTATGCGACTTTGAGTATACCTTATTTTCATTACACTATAAAGATAAATGTGCTCCCCAATAAAGTCTGGTTTTAGTGTCTCATAGTAGTTTTTTATATACTGTGTTTTAAGAGAAAAGTCACTTTCTTTGAATTTCACATCTACTAACAACGTTGCTAGGAAAACACCAACATTAGCAGAATGGATGTTCACCAGTTGGTCTTCAACGTGCGTAATATCCTCTAAAGAGATATTTTGATTAGTCCTTTCCTCACCTTTCGCGATTAATTTTGTGAGTAAAGTTAGATTGTATACTAAACTAGACGATGTTGAATGTGATGCTATTCTATCGGAAAAGGCAAGATGTGTTGCATCGTTAGAAGACCTAGTGATGATAAGTTGTATAACTTCACATGCATCCGATAATTCACTAAAAGATTTTAAAAGTGAAACTATTGAACCGAGTTTTTCGGTTAGATCTTGGTAAACTAATCTAGTGACAACTTCAAAAATAACTATTTCAGCACGCTTATGATATTCACTATTCGATAATAAAGTTCCTAGTCGCTTTAGAAAAACGAGGAGTTCTTCTGTGCTGAGATTTGATAAATCAGTTAACGATTCTTCATGTAAACGGATGAACCTTTTATTGTACTCAATTACGATTTGTTTTTCAGAATCTACAGATTCTGTCGAATTGTAAAAACTCTTTATTGCGTTAACTATACGTTTATCGCTGCCAGTTTTATCTTTTTCACCGAAATGAAAAATATTATCTTCTGATGATACATCGATCACCAATCTATCTTTTACCGCCTGCTCTAAAAAGTCTAGGACATCGAGTATATCGTAATTCCAAACCCTTGCTAGAATTAAGGCATCAAATTTATTCCCAATAATGGCGGCACTCTCGAGTAGTCTTCCCCATTTAGCATCGTATTTTGATATTATATTGTGATAGTAGACGTCCGCATCCGTTTCACGAGGAAGGCTTTCAACATTAATTTGTTTAGCAAGTTTATACCCATCGTATGAAGCTACTAATGTCCCATCTATAATCCAGTTTTCGACAGTAGTAATTATGTATTTTGGGGTAATTTTAATTTGATTAATGGATTTATTGAAAATTTCGTTTATCTGAATAAGTGTGGAGCTCTGAAGCTTAAGTTCATTTTGAGTATTATTAATAAATAGCAAGAAGTCCAATACTTTGAAGTTATCGTCATTTAGAATATTGTACACTCGAAATTTATGTGAGGTATTTTTTTGTAATTTTTCTAAATCAGTTTTTAATCCATAAATATTAGGTCCTCGATATGTGATGAAGTCACTTTCTCTTATTGTCAGTAATATGGTGGCTTTAGATCTAGCGAATTTATTTCTGTTGATGACTTGAATGAATAATTTAAAGAGTTCATAGCTTTCAGGATCGATCCAATGTAGGTCTTCCATTACAAAAATAAAGTCTTTACCTTTTTTCTCTAGAGTATCAATAATTTCAATACACGTCTCGGTCATTCTTTCCGTACTGGAGCGGTCATAAGGTTTAATAAATGAAGTAGGGTCTGCCGGTAATAATGTTGCGCCGGCCTCTAATGCAGAGCCAACGACATTGTCTAATTGCTTACCTCTATCCGCAAAGACATCTATGTGAAGCAAGTCTTTGAAGGCTTCTAAAAACGGCTCGAATGAAGGCGATGAATCATTTTGAATTTCGTCGCAATCACCGTAATACCAATCCCAACCAGAGTTAATGAATGCATTTTTTGCTTCAAGAATTGAGCGAGTTTTTCCTATTCCAGCACTACCAGATATCAGCATAACATTTAACTCAACGTCTGAAGCTTTATCACGTATTGCTTCGAAAATTGCTCTGTTAGGGTCGATCAGTGAGTGAACAAAAGGAATTTTTATACTGGACTTACCTAATTCAGGACTAGTAGAGGATCTTGTTCCAATTGAATTTAAATTTTTTACATACACCAAAAATAAACCCGAGGTTAACGTAAATATAATTAGCCCTAGTGCTGCTATTGAAGTAGAATATGAGGTGATTAGAAGCCCGTTGACGAAAATGAGAAATACTACGCTCAAAAAAATACCTAAAATGCCAATTCGCGATGTCAGTGATTTACTATTTACAGATGAAAACTGGAAATATGATCGAGCTAACAAATCCCCAATAATAATCGCATTTAACAAATAAATGCCTTGAGTTAAGTAGTCAAAGTTGCCGGTATTAACGTATGTAAACAGATTGAAAATTAAATTTCCCGAATAAATCGAAGACACCGCGAAAAGACGATAGCCGCTAATAGTGTGAAAACCGTCGAGTTTTAGTCTATTTACTAAAAATAGATTCAGACATAATGGAATTACAGAGATAGAAGTTATCAGGAGAGTTAACCATAATTTAGAATTAAATTCTAAATAATGTTCAGGTCCTGATGGGGCAAGAGGAGCGAGGCTAAAAACTAATATTAACGAGATTAATATTGGAAGAGGGAAACATTTCAGAATAAATCTAATCTGATCTAAGAATAATTTAAATAATTCGTTTTTAGAAACTAATCGCGTTGCCTTTGATTTTGAAAATCTTAACGAGACGTAAGATATTAGTGCCAATACGAATACGGCTAATAAAGTATTTATTAGAATTTCTAAAAGGGATACACCTCGTCTATCTAGAGAAAAACCCTTGTAGGTTACGGCATCTTTTAAACCTGTATTTAGATCGAATAATTGGAAGCTTGACTCTACAAGCCATATTTCCTCATTGATTACGTCTAAATCTCTCATTCTGAAAACACCCAGCTTATCGAGATTTAACTTCGAACAAATCGAAGTAAGATATTTCTGTCTTAGGTTTCCATTAAGTAAATCTGCAGCTTCGTCACTATCAATTACATCTGCAAGTATGTGGTCCGGTAAAATATAGTGGTTGGAATTTGTTATCAGCGTCTGAATGCCAATTTCAAACATTTCTTCACTACAGTTATCATTGATTATAATTGATGTTAAATTAGTGTTACCTAAGGCCCCATTATATAATTGAAAGTATTTACTATCTAATAATTGGCTAAAAGCATGATCGTATGCATACTCAATTGGATCATCTGCGAAGCCCATCCATTGGGGAATACCTGATAGGTATGAATAATGATGGACCTGATAGTTTACGTTTTGAGCACAGGTAGATTTTATAAGGTCATTTTTGTGCAAATATTTCTGGGCCACATTATTATTTGCGTCAATAGCAAGAGTTGAGTAGCAGAATTCATCGGAAATTTCCACGAAAAATCTGCTATTATCAGTATTACGTATGATATGCTCTAATGAATAAATATGCTTTAGGTATTGTTCGATGCGGAGCGAGTCACTTGCTTGAACTGTTGCATACAATTTAGAATTAGACGTCGAAAGTAGTATTATTAGTAGAAAGAGTGAATTTCTGATTTTCATTGTGTGTTACGGTATATATCAGTCACTTAAAGCTACAAGCATAAATTTGTAGACAATAGGCAAAATCGGTGTTTTTCGTTATGCTTCGGAATTTAGCAAGCAATAACAAATTTTCAATTTTCTTTTTGTAGGAGCTTTGAAAAGAACAATATACAAAGAGCAGAGACATCTTGTCTGAAAATTTTGAGGGCTATACTAGTAGAGTGAGAAAAAAGTATTTTCTTGTTAATGCATGTCTTAAAAATCTAAATTGAGCCTATGAACTTCTTTGATTTCAAAAAACTATTGGTTTGTGCGTCAATGTTTATATCCTCGATAGGATTATCTCAGACCATTGTCAATACATATGATTTGATTACTCCTATAGATTCCTTATGGTCCGCTACTACTGAGCTGCAAGGTACATTTGCTTTAGGCAACGGTGTTTTTACTGCTCTAAATTCGGGTATAGGACTGGGACGCTCTGTAGGTACAAAAACACAGGCTTGGTTTCTTGGTGGCTATAATTTTGCTTCTGAATCCGGTGAAGAGATTTATTCTACCGGATTTATTAATATTCGCACACATTTTTTAGTTACTAAAACATCCCAATTGCAGGCCTTTTACCAAAAACAATTTAATTCGGCTCTTCAAATTTTGGATCGTTCTCTTCTTGGATTAAATATGACCAAGACGTTAAAATCAGAGATTTATACTTACAACATAACTTCAGGAGCATTTTTAGAGCATGAAAAATATTCAGATGAATCTGAAATGAAAATTTTACGAGGGAATATAGCAGCAAGTATAACTGCTGATTTTGAAGATTTAGATATTAATATGGCAATATATTATCAGCCCGATCTGACTAATATCAGGGATAACCGTATGTTGGGTGAATTAGCTTTTCAATTCCCGATACGAGAGCAGCTTGTTTTCGAAATTGAATCGGCGCTAAGATTTGATTCAGACCCACACCTCGATCTTGTTCCATTAGATTTTTCTATGGTAATTGGTATGGTATATTCGATCTCCAATTAACGAGAACTTTTTTTCCTACAGTGTCGGAGATGTTTCTAAATTCTGAATATAAAGGTTGAATTATTATACAAAACTAAAATTCCGGCTCACAATTATGTAAGATCAGCGCTATTCACTTATCTTAACAAGTAATGTAGTCAACCATATTATGAAAGAGTATTCATTAAAATTGACAGTAAGTGAGCTAGAGAAATATGTTAAGACTAAAGGTTATTCGACCTCTCTTTTGCCGATAGTGCAATTGTCTCGTGACACTTATATAGAATTTCTAGATCGTTTTATTTCTTTAAACGATTGGGAAGATTATAATCATAGACTGTTAGATTGGAAACATTTCAGTGTGTATTTAAAAAAGACACTAAAAAAATCAAAGCCGCAAACTTACAATGGAGTGAATATTGAGTCATTTACAATGGCAGCAAATATTGATTCTATAAAAGTACTTGACGATAGCATTTTAGTGAGGTTAATCAGAGTTCAAAACACCACGACGAATGATATTAAGCGGCAATTATTAGGTGATTTAATTATTGCAGCCTACGCAGCGTTTTTGTTCACTCATGAATTAGGTTTATCAGAAGCCAGTATAAATATAATAACAGTAAAATCGTTCGACTGCCCTATTATTAATAGCGAAATAGAAAGCTACAAACTAAACGTAAATGAGAGTTCCTGTGAGTTAATATTAGGCGATAGTCGAATTGATATTATGCATGTTTTAAATAATGCTTTTGACTATATATGCAATTAACACAAGAAATAATTGACGGCGTTAGGTTGAATTTCGATTTAGATAGTCTGACTGCTCTTAATCTGAAAGAGGAAGGTTTTCCGAGTTCATTTAAAGAGTATGTTAACTTATACTTTAGGTTCAGCAAGGGTCAGGGAAGACATGGCTTAATTTGGGAATTACCAACTCATTCGTTTGAGATGATTATAGACAACAATATTGGTAGACTAGTCGGTGATATATGGCTTTATGCGCTGAACGAAAATTTTGAAGTCGAAAAGAAAACAATGCTGTTAATGCGATGAAAGTTAGGTTCAGAGATGAGTTTTTAGTCATAACAGGGATGGGAGCCGGTATCCTTTCATTTATCTCATCAAGTTTGATGTCGCGCGTAGTATTCTGTGCATGTTTAGGCTTGATGATTCTAAATAAACTAGATAAAACAAGAGATAATGAATGAAAATATTAATCAATTCGTGGTTTAGTTATTGTTTTGGTCTTCTCTTGACGATACTGAAAGCATTGGGATTATTAAATTATACGTGATCTCAAACTTGTGTTCGGAATATTTAGAACAATAAATTTCAGCTATATAAAGCCTCTCTTGTATACCTCAGTTAATTATGACGGAGATACTCCGTGGAACCCATAAATGTATCAATGAATAGTTGTGATGACAAAGTCGAAATATCGAAAATTATAAGTATTATTATTTTGGGATAACGTAAAAAAGTTGCCAATTAGGAGATAGATTGGGATCTTGTTGCTTTCCCGATTAACAGGATTTATAAACTTTAATATATTTGAATTATGACTATTGACGAAACACACAAAATTGTTAACGACATCTACGCAAAAAATGTTGTCATCATTATTAAAGGCTTTCGCGATAACGACGATAAAAACGAAATGAGTTACGATTTCGAGGAAGTATTTGATGAGGATAAATCAATGGGGTGTATGATTGACTTTCTTATCGAAAATGAAAAGTGTGAAATTTGGGACTTGCCCTATGTGATTCATCTATTGCTAAATCACCCGGATCAAGTGCACGAATATCCTTGGTTTTAATTCTGAGGAGGTTTTTTTAAGAATTTATGTAATTAGGCTTAAACAGCACTAAGATTAGGCATTATGAAATATAAAGGAACATTAGTTTTTAAAGCGACTACGTTTAGATTGGATGTTTCATCTTCAGAAAAGATTAAGGCAAATCCAAGCTTAAATCCCGAGGGGAATGTGAGCTTAATAAAATTCACCCCGGCAGAAGAATTTAATGGTGAAAAAAGTAAGGTAATTCATATTGATCACGTCACTCTCCACATGTACTCTAAATTTGGGCATGACTTATCTAGCCCGCTTTCGCAAGGAGCGTATTTCACTATTGACTATAACAAGCTAAACGCACATGATGACTTCAAGTGTTTGGTTACTAATAACTCCATAGTTATTGCTGGAAAGTTATCGTTGGAGTGTACTGTGAAAAACGTTTTGACTCAAGATTTTAAAAATAATACGATTGTTTTATTCTCAAGTATTGCATTACGGTCTGGTTCAGATTTACTCAATTACACGAAATATGGTGAAAATTGGGAGTTAGAAAGAGAGGAGAAAAATAAGTTCTTGAAGGAAGGTGATGATTCGTTTATTCTCAATCGTGGTCAGCTTGATTAGTCTTGTTTATGTTAACTGTCATCTTATTTATAGACTTAGTTATTCCATACACTTAGGCAGCAGAGTATGGGAACCGAATCCACTATCCTACCTTACTTTGAATTTAAAATTTTGTTTGAAACTAAACGTAAAGGCGCCTAAAACATTGGTATTATGGAATTATACATGAATCCAATCGTGTATTCGGAAAATTCCGAATAATAAATTCAAGCTATTGGATGGTCTCACGGAGGTATAATTCACTTAATCCGATCTGGTTCATTCACAAGATTGAGCTTCGACCTTTTTTCCATAATGTCTACTACGAAACCCTTTGAAGTTTCCTTCAAAGGGTTTTTTCGTTTACGTATAATAGCTTTTGAATCAGGGCATTAAAGTTTGGAAGTATAATTCCATTGAATTGAATCGAGACTTTGTTCTTTGGATTGACTTAAGGAAACTTTATTTGGTTCTTAGTTAGAAAGAGTTACCTTCAAGGTGAAATATTTTAAACAGCTACAAAGTGAAAAGTTTTCTTTCAACCCTATTGATTGCTGTATTTGGATTAAATGCAAGTGCACAGATAGATTGCACTATGTTAGGAATGAGCGTGAATGTCTCCGATACAGATTACATAAAGCTATATCATGCTGGTCCATACTTGCTTTGGCCAAGGGAGCACAATGTGATTTACTGGGATATTACTGATCTACAAGGCGGTCTCGTTCATTTAGACACAACATATGGAGAAGATGCTGGTCACATGGGATTTAATCATACCGTTCCACTAAGTGATTCAATGATAGTTTCCGCAATAATTATCAATGATTCTGTTCAAGATATGTCTTCAGGTAATGTTTATCCAATGGCTTGTCAGAATATAGATACCTTGTATTGGGAGCCAGATACAATTACACCGTCATATATCTCTTATAGATGGGAATTTGTTGGAGGATCGAATCCTGGAGTAAGTGTACTTTGGATAGACGAGAACGACCTTGAAAGCGCCAATGCCCGAATTTATCCAAATCCGGCTTCAACAAATATATTTATTGATAAACTTTCGGAAGGGCTAAGGTCCATTACCATTTACAACATCCATGGTCAACAAATCTTTGCTTTAGAAAGTATAGATCCAAAAATTGCCATAAACATTGAAAGTTGGCCTACCGGTCAATATGTAATTTGGATAAATCATCGACCAACACAGTTATTGAATATCATACATTAAAGTATTCGATATTTCCCCCAGAACGTCTACTCAGAAACCCTTTGAAGGAAACTTCAGAGGGTTTCTTCGTCCTCGTACTCTTTTAATAAAGGGGCTCCCCCATTGAAAAACCCTTTTGGATCGTAATACAACCCGCGCGGGGGTTTTCCAAGAAGGGGCGGGTATGTTCAATCTACAACTCTGGCAAATCCTCAACATCCAACTGCTTCACTTCAAGCCCTCTGAGATAAGTCAACGATACAGTCATAGATGAATGACCCATTACTTGCTGTAGCTTGAGCAGAGAGCCTGTTTTTTCAAAGACTTTGATACTACCTGTATGTCTAAAGCTGTATAAGGTAATTCCTCAGTTATAAGATATGAATTTAAAAGTGCGGTATGCAAATCTCAATATTGAATCAAAAATATAGTTTTACTAAAAACTGCTAGATTCATTACTAATAAAAGTTTGTAAGTGAGATTTTATTCTTCGTCAAAGTAAACAACTAGCCTCATATTAGGATGATTAGTAGTATCGAATTATTCCACTTTAAGAAATTACCGTTTAACTTGAAACATAATCTAGAATTCTAAATTACACACTATGGTAAATTCAAAAACCTTCTACAACGATAGAATTCATCTCATTTTAGATAGCATTGATCTACGTCCATTTTTTAATATCCAAACGTGGAAAGGGATTTTTTCAGTCATTCAAGAATGGGCTATGATATTAATCGCAGCCTTTCTTTGTGAAACTTATTTTCATTGGAGCATCTATATAATCACCGTTGTCTTTATTGGTGCAAGGTATCTCGCTTTAGGATTATTAATGCATGAGTCTGTTCACGGTTTAATCTCAAAAAACAAAAGGATCAATGACATAGTTGGTGAGGTATTCTGCGCTTGGCCGGTGATTGTTTCCATGAAATCATATAAAGTAAAACACCTCAAACACCATCAATGTCTAAATACGGATGAAGACCCAGATTATACTGCTAAAACGGATAAGAATTGGCAATTCCCAATGCCCATTAATCGCTTTCTTAAAATCGTCATGAGGCAACTTTCCGGGCTTGGTGTTTTCGAAACTTTTCGAGTGATGTCGGGCAAATCAGTTGCATCGGGCAAACCGAAGTCCAGCAGGAGATACAAGTTCGCTAGAGTTTCCTTCTACATCATTTTCCTTGGTGGGTTTATCTATTTCGATCACGAAATGCTGCTTTTAAAGTACTGGTTCGTTCCCTTCATCTCTTGGACGCAACTCATCAATAGATGGCGACGAATAGCTGAGCATTCAGGTATTGAGCATCAACCCCTAGATATGCAAACGCGAACAACGAAGCACAATTTCATTTCTAGACTCCTACTCTCTCCTAAAAACATTGCGTACCACTGCGAACATCACATGTTTCCCAGTATACCACAATACAACCTTCCAAAGGTTCATGAGAGGTTGGTCAATGATGAAATTGGTAGACAATCTATTTACATTTCAAAAAACTACATAAACGTATTTAATGAATGCATAGTAAAATAAATACTGAACCTTCCCGTCTACCAGTAATTCCAGGAAGAGGACTTGTTGTAAAAAGTGCCATTGAAATGCGTCAAGCCTTTTTAGAGCAGCAAGACATCTCCATCCAGAACATTAAGTATTCCAAGCTGGAACTGAGCGAAATTCAAAACAACATAGAATCGTATATCGGCTCTGTAGAAATCCCTTTAGGAGTGGTCGGTCCAATGTTGTTTAAGGACAAGGCACAAGAAGAATTAGTGTATGCAACCGTGGGTACGCTTGAAGGTGCACTCGTTGCCAGCATGAACAGAGGAGCTAAAGCCATTAGTCACGGGGGAGGTTTTGAGGCTGAAGTTACTTGGCAAAAAATGGTGCGTTCCCCTTTATTTTTATTCGAAACTGAAGAAGAAGCACATACTTTTCAAGCTTTCGTGAAGACGGAAGAGGAGAAAGTGGCCCAACTGATCAAAAAATATTCGAACCATGCAGATTTACGGACTATCGAACGATTCGTTCGAGGTAAGAATGTCCACCTCAAACTCGTTTTTTCAACGGGCGATGCTTCGGGTCAAAACATGACTACAACTTGTTCTTGGCATGCAATTATGCATCTTGTCGATGTGTTTAAAGAAAAATTCGACATATCGCCAATCGACTATGTGATTGAGGGGAATGGTGCCGCAGACAAAAAAATATCCCAATATAATATTACCCATGGACGAGGTATTAGAGTGGTTGCGAATTGCTTCTTGCCTGAAGCTGTCATAAACAAGGTGCTTCGCACGACTTCCGAAAAGATGGAGCGATTTTTCGGCCCGTCGAAATCTTTCGCAGAGGAAGAATCTATGGTAGGTTACAACATCAACGTAGCCAACGCCATTGCTGCATTTTTCGTAGCAACAGGTCAAGACATAGGCTGTGTGCATGAATCTGCAGTTGGTTTTCTGGAACTCGATTGTGTGGAAGGTGGACTAAAACTTCAGCTTACCCTATCTAATCTGGTGGTTGGTACGGTTGGAGGTGGCACTAACTTGAAAATGCAGTCAGAAGCCTTGGATATGATGGGGTGTTTAGGATCAGGTAAAGTAGAGCGATTCGCTAAGCTGATCGCCGGATTTGCCATGGGCTTAGAGATTTCCACCTACGCTGCAATTGTTAGTGGCGAGTTCGCTAAGGCACATGAAAAACTAGGGCGCAATAAACCAGTTCAATGGCTTTTAAAATCCGAATTGACCACAAAATTCTTATCTGAAGTTGCCGGTGAAAGGAACAGTAATAACCTTTTTTCATTTAGAGTTTTAGAAAATGACACATTAGATAATGGCATCTTGACGGTTATAGCGAACCGCACCAGCAAAAAAATGATCGGCTTCATTCCAGTTGAGCGAAATCATGAACTTGAAAATGGTGAGGTTTACTCGGAAAAACTATTACTCAAGTCGAAAGCTTTGGATGTAGAAACCGTTAAGGGATTGCATTTAATGGCCTCATCGATTGATACGGAATTGGCCGACCTAATTAAGAAATACGGCACTCAACTAGAGTACCAAAACGCACATATTAAGGATATAAAAATTTACCAGAAGCTTGCGGAAATTGGTTTCGAGTATATACCACGATTTGAGGGGAGTCTCGTTAATACGAAGCGAGAAATCTACCTCTTTATGCAGGAGTTCCTCGACTATTCGGAACTGCGTATCGTCAACAGCGAGAATAATCCAAATGCATGGAGTGATGCGGATATATCATCTGTGTTATGCGCCTTGAAGGGGTTTCACTCCTCTCTGAGAAACGAGCACTTACCAGAAGTACAAGAATTTGATGCCTCGCGCTACATTCCTCTGTATCGCAAATTATTGGATATCACCATTTTGGAAGGTGGGCACATTATCAATCGCGAGATGCTTCGTAGTATTCAAATGAATCTAGGAAATTGGTCGCGAATTGCAAAGAATATCAAGCTGTCAAAAACTATAATTCACAACGATTTCAATTCACGAAACATCGCTATTAGGAAGAATGGCACGCCTGTTTTTTACGACTTGGAGCTCGCTGTTGTAGATTTTCCGACAAGAGATATCGTAGAGTTTCTAAGCTTCGTTCTACCGCAGGACTTTACCAGAGAAGACCTTGTTCGATATCTCGGGTTTTACAGTGATCGAGTCGCTGAGCTCTCTGAGAACAACCCTTGGTTCGAGGCACTTTGCTATTCCCTCGAGACTTATATCGCAACGCGACTATCTTTTTATGAAGTCGCCGGAGTGATCATGAAATATGATTTCTCGAATCGAGTTTTGAACGTAGCTTTAAAAATGCTCAATATCTTAAGAGATGAACGTTGATATTCTCTGGCATATTTTAATCATTGCTGTTCCATTGATTCTGAGTAACACCCTTCATATGGTGGTTGTGAAATATAGCCTACTGGAAGAGCTCAATATTCCAATTTCCATTCGTTTATTCGGTCGAAACAAAACCTATCGAGGCTTCCTTTTTCTAACAGTTGTAAATGCCTTGATCTTTTTAGCTTTTATTCGATTCATAGCAGTTCCCATAGAAATGCCTAATTGGTACGGGGCATTGCTTGGGTTTTTTTACCTTTTTTTCGAATTGCCAAATTCTTTTCTCAAAAGGTTACTGAAAATTCCACCAGGAGGCACTCATGAACAGTTCAAATACTTTTTTTGGTGGCTAGATAAATCCGACTCCACGATAGGTTTAAGCTTCATTCACGCCATTATGGGTTTTGTAACATTTGGAGAAGCAATCTGGATGTATTTTTCCTTGCTTTTCATACACATAACAACCACTGTAATCTTAGTTATTTCAGGGATAAAAAAGAGCTTTTAACCGTATGATTACACTACAAGAGTCTCTCTCCCCGTTCGAATTTGGCAACAAGGCGGCTAGCTTATCTCGATTAATTCAATACGGTGAAAACGTACCAAATGGCTTCGTTATTCATAAAGATTGGTTCGAAGCATTTCAGCAGGAGCGGTTAAACATTACCCACTTTAAGGAAGCTCTTGAAAATGCACTAAAATCACTCAATGCGGTTACACTTATGGTGCGAAGCTCAGCTATTGGGGAAGATTCAGACCAAAACTCATTTGCCGGGCAACTGGAGTCTTATCGCTCCGCTCCTGATGTAAACTCCGTATATGAAAATACACTGAGATGCTGGAAATCGTATAGCTCACAGAGTGTTAAAGCATATGAAAACACCTCTGGTCATCACCTTAAAGGTATGGCTGTAGTCGTACAAGAAATGGTTGATCCGGATTTTGCTGGCGTAGTCTTTACGCGCAGTCCGTTGGCTGATAACGAATTATTGGTCGAATATGTTACCGGGCATGGAGAGAAATTGGTCAGCGGTGATGTAGAGCCCGAATCCAAGACTTATATTCGAAAGGACCACCACGTACAATGCACTGATTCTGGCGCATTTAAATCTTTAGTAGATATCTGTGTTCGTCTCGAAATCTCCTTTGGCGTGCCTCTGGATATCGAATTCGCGGTTAAGGATGGAATTGTTTATGTTTTGCAAGCAAGACCAATAACTACAGAGGGCAAAGGAGTAACCGTACATTGGTCGAACACGAATGTAAACGAAAATTACCCTAGCGCGATTAGTCCATTGTTATACAGTATTGCACGGGATTCTTACTACCACTATTTCAAAAATCTGTCGAAACTATTCCAGATTCCACAAGAACGTATTCAACGACTCGAATCTTCATTCGCAAATGTTATTGGTGTATTTGGAGGCGGTATGTATTATAACATGTCGAGCATATATAACATATTTTACAGTTCGCCATTTGCAAAACAATTACTAGGATCGTTCAATAATTTTGTTGGACATAAAGACGAATCCCTGAACGATCAAAAAGTACCATTCATAGAAAAATTTACTTTTGTTCGAAGCGTCATTAAACACAACAGGAAATTAGGTCGTGAAGTGGCACTATTCGAAAATCGCGTTCAAGGATATGTCTTCAAATCCGAGCAAGCCATTTCATTAGATGAATTAAAAACGGCGTTTCACGAGTTTATCGAAATTCGGATGCATAGTTGGTACAAGGCTTCGCTTGCCGATTTTTTTGCCATGCTTCACCACGGACTCTTGGGAAAGCTCTGCTCAAAATTTTATGGAAAGGAAGCTATTGGAATTCATAATCAACTTATTCAGTCTATTCCAAACCTTGTGAGTACCAAGCCCGTTTTGCTCATTCACGAAATCCTGAAAATCACTAAAAAAGACGTTATATTATATACTGATTTTCAGGATATGGAGCCTGACCATTTCTGGAATCTTTATGCATCCAAATCCAAAGAATACAAAGCGATTGAATTGATCCATTCCTACCTGAAAAATTGGGGTTTCAGATGTTCGGGCGAACTCATGTTTACGGCTGATAACTTCAGTGATAATCCAGTAGCGTTCATCCAACTTCTCAAACAATATGACGAAATAAATGAACATGATCCCGCTCTTCAAATCGCTGCCACCGCAGACGAAGCAAAGCAAATTAGGCAACGGTTTATTAGGAAAATTTGGACAAAATACGGCATCGTGTTCCCCGTAGCCCTTTTCTTTCACGGACTCGTAGACCTTTCTATCCGGAACGCGATGCGTGGCATAAGTTCTAGGGAACGCGCCCGACTAAAGCAAGCACAACTCTATTACCAATTCAAAAAAGTCATCAGGAAAATTGGCAGCGAACTTCAAAAGCGCAATTTACTTGCGGATTCCAATGACTTACTCTACCTATCCTACATAGAAATCACCGAACTGATAGAATATTCATCAATCTTACCCCAGGCGAACCTAGACCAAATAACTTTACGTAAAAGGCACTATCAGCAAGAGTGCGAAAAATCTTTTCCTGACGAGTTTTTCACTGTAAACGGTCTGGTCGTAAGCACAAAAAATGAAGAGGATTCACATAGCGAAGATGATCTGATGAAGGGCATGAGTGCTTGCGGTGGAAAAGTGACTGCACGTGCACGTGTCATTGAGTCCATATCCGAGGCATACAAACTGAAAAAAGGGGACATCCTGGTCACCAGACAAACAGATCCAGGTTGGATTGTGGTTTTTCCTCTAATCAGTGGTTTGATTGTGGAACGAGGCGGTATGCTCTCTCACGGCGCAATCGTTTCACGAGAGTTTGGAATTCCTTCCATCGTCGGAGTTCCCAGTGCGACCGCCCGCATAAAAGATGGACAACTCATCCAATTAGATGCTGATACTGGAACCATAAAATTTATTGATGACTGATCTGTTTACATATATGAAAGAACGGATTGTGCTATTGAACTGGGCCGCACTAGCCTATGCACTCGTATGTTTTGCACACGGTTCATTTACGCTAAACGGTCATCGCTTAGCGGAAAGTGTCGGAGTATTGGCATTCCTTATATTGTTCAGGTTATATGATGATGTTGCCAATTCAAAAATTGATCAACACAAACCCAACAGGTCGTATGTGTTTTCAGCCACCGCAGTAAGTTTAAAGCGATATTTCTATGCACTATACATAGGATTTACCCTTCTTATTTCCTTCCAAGACGGACTGCAAGCTATTTTGCTCATATCCTTCTTATTTCTATCCGAAATTAGCTATTATTTTCTCTTTCCATTTCGAAAAATCCGTCTCCTTCTTCCGCTTCTCAAATACCCTTTTGCTGTGCTAGCACTTGGCAGCCATGACGCTTACGCAATCTTAGGTCTTTTTCTGATTTTCATACTAATAGAATACCGCGATGAAGACATCATCAGCAAGATCACCGCTTTGCCCATATTAATCACAGCTTATGCCCTATGCTATTTCATTGATGGGGTTTCGCAAGTCTCGATTATTTTCTTAGTTCTTAGTATTACGGCCTTACTGACTACGCAGAAACAAACTAGGTACCTCCTTCTTTTTCTATACATCCTCACCAACACAGCATTTTAGCATGACAAAATTTGACCCCATATTGAACATCAAGGCCTTTGTAAACCCGGATCATTTTGATTTCGAATCTGTAAACTGTTACCAATGCGGTTCAAACGAAAGTGCCTTCTTCTTGAAGGGCGAAGAAGACCTAACAGGAAAGGATGGTGAATTTCAATACGTTAAGTGTAATAATTGCGAATTAGTATACCAAAATCCGAGGATCTCAATTAGCGGAATCAAAGAGTTTTATGATACCGAATATATCGCTCACCGCAAAAAGAAGAATTGGGGAATCCTAACCCCCCTCTATGAACACGCCATGAGCAAGCATGACCGCGAAAAAGAAAAACTCGTACGATCCTATATGACAATCGATAAAAACACACGAGTTTTAGATGTTGGCTGTGCCGTGGGAACATTTTTACTTCATCTCAACAAAAAGTATGAGTGCCAGATAAGTGGTGTCGATTTTAAGGAAAACCTAGATTATCCAGACTTTGAAAAAATCGACTTTCACGAAGGGCTATTCTATGAGCAAGATCTACCTAAGCAATCCTTTGACCTTATCACCATGTGGCACTTCTTCGAGCACGACTACGATCCAAATCAAACCTTAAAATATGCTAAATCATTGCTAAAACCCGGTGGACTATTAATCATCGAAGTGCCGAGACTTGACTCACTCACTTTCAAGCTCTTTAAATCCAAATGGCCCGGCATTCAGGCTCCACAGCACACAGCACTTTACGATAAAAAAAATCTGGTAAATATTCTTCATAAACACAATTACAAGATCGACCATTACCTTCCCTATGGAGCCTTCCCGCCCTACTTTTACATTTTCACAGGAACTTATTTCAGAACGCTTGGGAAAGGATTGAACTTGAATAAAATAGTTTTCCCATACTTTTTGGGACAATTCCTTTTATCCCCAATTCTCTGGTTCCAGAAAAAACTAAATCTATCTATGCAAACCGTAGTCTGTAGTAAATCATGAAAATCGTATACCAATTAACGGTTACGTTTCTGATACTCGCGATATTCGGGATTGTCTCAACTACCCTACGTCTTGTTTCTTTTGACGGACTCGTTCCATTCAACCGTAGGGTCCTCACTGTAATTTCGTCAAAACTTATTCTCCGATTCTTAGGGTTCCGTCTTGTACTCCCGCAAAAATATACGCTACCTCAGCAGCCCACATTTATTACATTTAACCATAATTCCTTGCTCGACATCTTCTCGTTAACAGCTCTTGGACTTAACGTGCCATTTTTACTCTCCGAAAAAACCCTTAAACTCATACCCTTAACGCTAACTGCTTTCGGAATGGGCGTCATTTACGTTCCACAAAAAAAGCATCCGAAACGAAGAGCCCGCTTTTTTGAGAGGCTTGAAGAACGTCTTCATCATGAACCTCTAAGTTTTGCAGGATCATCTGAAGGCGTTCATGACTATATCAACGGCATCGCTGAATTCAATAGTGGAGTGTATAGGGCTGCCCTGGCCGGAAGGTTAGATATATCACCGTTGTTCGTTTATATTCCAAAAAACTACGACAACCTCGATAATTACACATCAGTATCAGGAGGGGTTATGGAAGTATGTACAATGGAACCTGTGTCAATAAAGAATTGGACATCTGAAAATATTGAACAGAAAGTAGTCGAAATGAGACTCAAATTCGTTGAGTTCTATAACATCAAACATAGCACGGAGATCATATGAAAAAAGTCATCCATAAGCAGCGCCCCTCAAATATCAAGGCACTCGTTTCGCTAGTCGTACCATTTACCGAATTGGGACTAGCTGTGTTGTTTCATACAGCGCTACACTCCCCAATCTCTTACATCCTCTCACAGCTACTTCTCGCTTTATTTTTCTTTCAATGTTTTATTCTTCTCCATGAATGCGGTCACAAGAGTTTTTTTAAATCTAAATGGGCCAATCAAGGATTTGGCCATATCATGGGTTTCCTCTCGTTAATCCCATTTACTTCTTGGATAGAAATTCATAATCTGCACCATAAATGGACAGGGTTTCGAGATAAAGATCCGACTACAGAGGGCACTGTAAACCCTAAATTCTCACCCTTTACAAAAGCACTCGTGAACATCTCATGGCGCCTATACATACCGCTTTTCACGCTTGGCTATAGGTTTGGGAATTATTGGAATCTAGAAAAGATGAATCGCCATCTAAAGCCAAAAAATATCAGGATAATACGATGGAATATGATAGTACTACTGCTACTTTACGTTGGAATCATAATCCTAGTAAGCAAGACATTATTTTTCTATGTACTACCCGCTTATATTTTAAGTTTAGTACTAAGCGACCTCGTTATCTTAAGTCAACACTCGCATATTGATATTCCCATTGCAGGGAATATCCCAGTCCGACCAATTCGTTACAGCGATCAAGTTATCTACACACGCAGCATAATATTCCCTAAGTTTTTCGCTCACTATTTTCTGTTTAATTTTAACCTGCACGAGGCACACCATCAACACCCCTCACTTCCAGCTTATTACCTGGGAAGTGCCATCATTGATAAATCAAATGCACCTGGGTTTATAGAATACTTAAAGCGCTATAAGTCCCTATCCGGAATGAATTTTGTTTTCAATACTAAAGACAAATTGAAGACACGCTAGAATCAAGTTTACCAAAAATACACCGCCAGTCTTGGATAGAAGGATTTGAGCCCGCGAACTGTTAGCTAGGAGGTAAGCTTCGATCTTTTCTCCAGAATGTCTACAAGGAAAAGCCTTGATGCACAGCATCAGGGCTTTTTTATTTTTCGAGAATAGTTCGATTCCTTAGGATCGTAAGTCAAAATATTATTGGCAGTCAGAACTTAGTCTCCATAGTTTCATGCCACCTGAAAATTCTAATTTGCCACCGTCACATTCAAATGTGACTGCTCGTGGTGTTCCATCCCATACTAAAGTATCTCCATCAAAAGTGTAACTATGAATTCCAGGAATTCGATCTGTACTATCTAAAGAGTTCCAGTAATCATCATCACCAGGACAAGTGATACAGTAAGATGTGTAAATGTTTCCATCAATGAATTCAAACATTGTATTGGCATCTGCTCTTTCCTCGCTAGGAGACCATAGCCATTTGCCTTCTACTTGGTAAACGGGAGTACTTTTTCCGCAACTCGCAAGTGCTGCTAATAATGTTATCGCGATGATATAAGTTCTTCTCATGATTATGGTGTATTGTTCTAAATTTCAGTTACTAATCAAATATATTAATATTAATTAGATCTTTTCTTCAAAATGTCTACAAGGAAAAGCCTTGATGCGCAGCATCAAGGCTTTTTTTATTGATTATAAAGCGGATCGTGCTCATTCATTATCTCATCTGCTAGAGCATGCAGGTCTGTAGTGAATCCTGTTGAGTAAGAATTGGTTCCGAGATCTTCTCGATAAATACCTTTCATCCACATTAAAGTACCTGCCTCGACAATAATCTGACCTTGATGTCCCTTGGCATCTGTAAATAAAGAAGTGGCCGACGGCCCTGATAAACCGACGCTATCAAGCAAAAGTCCATCTTGTTTCATCTTCGTAATATCAATAGCAGCCCAGCCTGTGGGTATGGTGAATATTGTAGTACTCGGGAACTCAGCCCTCAATGGATCAACTACAGTTTTGTGAATGATTGTGTTTACGAAGTAATAGTAAAACGATTCTATAGAGCTGAAACCATAATGTTGAGCTGTATCAGTCCAATTCGTTGGAAAATCGATGGGAGGTATAGAGATAAATACCTTCATATCCGGATTTTCTTGTAAGCCATATTGAATCCATTCACTGAATCCTTCTGTGCGGTTGTCCGGCGAAGAACCTGAAGTCATTCCAAAGTATTCAATTTCACCTGTATCAAAAGCAGCCTTAATTTCTTGGTGAGAATTGCTAGTGGAATCATTCCAAAAGCTGATTGCCCAACCATTTTCTCCTCCTCGAAATACGAGTGTACTATTATGGTTTCTATAACCTGCATCGGCAGCGACATCATCTAAATGATTGGCATAGGGTTTAAAAAAGCTATTGCCTATGAGTAGCATGCGATGGCCAGGGTCATTACTGCTCGTTCCATTGTCGCGGGAACAAGAGGGTAAAACAATGAGTGCAAAGAAAAAATAAAAGAATCGCTTCATAAGAATATCTAACCTACTAAAAATAAGATGATTCTAAGAGGATAAGGTTTAAAAGAGACCTTAGGAAGCTGTAGGTTATTCCTAGGAATGTTGTCCTATTCGTCCTTGTTTTGGTTCGCTGAAGCAAAATGCTCTTTGTAATAACTTTCTAAGCTCATATAGAAGCTAATAACCATAATCACAAGAATTATTGCAAATGCTAACCCTGTAATGGTAGTGGCACTTTGAAGCGCCGCTAATCCACCGTAGAGTAGAAGTACGGAAGCGGTAGCACCTTCCATGGCCGCCCAAAATATTTTTTGAATTTTTGGCGCATCGTGTCGTCCACCCGAGGTAAGGGTATCAACCACCATAGAACCACTGTCTGAGCTGGTCACAAAGAAGCTCGTGGTAAGCAGAATGGCTAGACCTGAAGATATGGTTACAAAGGGGTACTTTTCTAATAATTTAAAGATAGCCGTCGCCACGTTTTCATTCACCGCGGAAGTAATGCTGTGGTCCCCGAGCAGTTCAAAATACAGTGCACTACCTCCGAAAACGCTCATCCATAAGAAGGTCAAAAGCGAAGGAACAAGGACCACACCTAAAATAAATTCAGTGATGGTGCGGCCTTTAGATACGCGTGCAATGAATATTCCTACAAACGGTGACCATGCGATCCACCATGCGTAGTAAAATACGGTCCACATGTTTTGCCAGTTTGAATCGTCTTTCACCCCAACAAAAGATTCGGTCCACAGACCTATTTTGAAGAAATTGTCGATATAGTATCCTAGATTTTGAACGAAGCTGTCCATCAGGAATGCTGTAGGTCCAGTTGCTAGTACGAACACCAGTAAGACCATCGCTAAGCCCATATTGACTTCGCTAAGTCTGCGAATACCTTTATCCAAGCCAGCGAGCAAGGAGAAGGTAGCGAGTGCGGTAATTACGGCGATGATGACTATTTGGGCTTCTCGTGAATATCCGATTCCGAAAAGGTATTCTAAACCGGCATTTACCTGTTGTGCTCCTAAACCCAGTGAGGTGGCCAGACCAACTACGGTAGCGATGACAGAAATAATATCGATCAAGTCTCCCCAGCGTCCGTAAATTTTATCTCCGAGCAGCGGATAGAAAATACTACGAATGGTGAGGGGAAGTTTGAGATTGAACGTGAAAAAAGCAAGGGCTAAGCCAACCGTCGCATAGATGCTCCAAGCTTGAATTCCGTAGTGGTAAAAAGTAATCCCCATAGCGCTTTTCGCTGCGGCTATAGCATCTGTATTATCGACAAAAGGATTGTCGTTAAAGTGGTAGATCGGTTCGGCGACCCCATAGAATAATAGTCCTATACCGAGACCAGCAGAGAACAGCATAGAAAACCATGAGATACGTGAGAAGTCTGGTTTTGCTTCTGCCCCTCCTAGTTTGATCTTCCCAAATTTTGAAAAGGCCAGATAGATGAGAAAAAACATCAGAAGGTTGGCCAGCAAGATGAAGAACCACCCAGCGGCATCACTAATATTGGCTTGAACCCGTCTGAAGAGATCCTCCACGGGCTCACCAATGATAATGGTGGTGCTGATTAAAGAGAGCAATACGATTAATGATCCAAAAAATACCGGGGGATTAATGGCTGCACCAAACAACGTTTTTTTATCACTTCTTACATGACCGCTCATAGTTTCTTTTTATAGTAAACCACGGTGTACAGAAGTACACCGTGGTTTAAATTGTTAACGTTGGTAAATGACTATTTATAAGTCAACTACCCACATTTTAGTGTTCTGGGTATTGCCGCCCATTATATCAATGGCATTAACGTAGTTGTCAGGATTCAAACTCGCTTCATTACCTGGGTAGAGAAAGCGCATTGGCAACACGTCACCATTTGTATTTGAACACGGCGCTGAGATGAATGGAAGGTTAGCCCAATTCCCAGTTTCTTGAGTATACCAGCGTCTTACCTCGAAATAGTTGTCCAGTCCTGTAAAGAACATAGCCAACCATTTCTGCTTACGAATACTGTTGATACTGTTATCATAAGCAGCTCCCGAATTTGCCATGTAGTCTGCAAAATCGGTCCAGCCAGTCATAGCAAAGTCAGTACCATAGTATTCCAATGACGCTTGCACACCACTGGCGTGATGCGTCGCAGCATCGTCTGTAATCCAACCGTTGTGTGCCGCTTCCGCGAGTAAGAATTGTTGCTCCGCATACGTCATGATAATACCTTCTGCCATAGTACCTGCTTGATCATGACCAGGATAATTGTAGAACGTATAACCTAGGCGTGA
>ERZ651776.811-NODE-811-length-41116-cov-6.950413_pt1 | contig 41116 bp, 36 predicted proteins | sample MGYA00514761_ERZ651776 | MGnify/ENA metagenome assembly ERZ651776
ATCGCTCGGGGCGAGTCTGCGAGTCTCTCGTTGGGCTCCCGGGTGTTGCTCGCAGGTTTTCCTGATGAGGACTCAGCCGCGCCCACGCCGACACTAACCGAAGGCATCGTGAGTCGTCGCCGCTTCGTGGCCATCGGCACGTATCCCTTTGTGCAGGTTGATGCCACCATTGCCCCTGGTCAGAGCGGCGGTGCGCTGATCAACGGCCAAGGCGAACTCGTCGGTATCAGTGGGCTCGAGTTCGGCGAGGGTGAATTTGGCCTGGCGTTTGCGTCAGATCCCATGTGGCCTCGGGTCGAAGACATGATCGCTGTGGGAGGCCTCGCGCTTCCCAGCGGTCCGCCATCCTTTGAGCTGACCGGGCAAGTCGGCCCCCTACGCAATTTCAGCTTCACGCTCGAAGTCGAGGAATCCGGCTCGGTTGATGTGTTGATCACCTCGGCAGCCGACGTGTGGGCCGATCTGCAGACGCTCGGTGGGATCACCGTGGCGCAGGCCGCAGACTCGGTCGATCCATTCCGGAGTGGCAGCGAAGGTGATACCCAGTGGTACATCGATGATCTTGCCGAAGGCGGCGAAGAGATTTTGGCCACGCTGGATCCTGGGACCTATCAGGTCGTCATCGGGGGTTTCACTGACACCGTCACTGATGTCGAGGTCACGTCTGCGAACCCGCTGCGACTCTTCGCCGACGTCGAAGAAGGTCAAACGCTGCCGACGAATCAGATTGTGGAGGGCGACTTCGATTGGCCACGCGATACGGACCAGTGGGAGTTGCCACTCACCGCTGGCCAGAAGGTCACCATTACTGCCGATGGCATTTCAGACACCGTGCTTGTTGTTCGCCTCGACGATGTTGTCATCGCAACAAGCGACGACGAAGGCCTTGGCCTGTTCGGAACAGGGTCACAACTCACCTTCACCGCTGGCGCCACGGCTACCTACATGGTTGAAGTCGGCACCTTCGATCAGACGCGCTGGGGTTATTTGATCCTGGCTGACGTGGCTGGCTGACGAAGTATGGGGCTGCGATGGCTGCCCCGAGGTGTGTCAGTTTTGGCTTGGGTCGAGCGGTGCGTTCGCGAACCAACGAAGGTCACCGGACTGCCGTCGCAGCACCTTTTCGTACAGCCCAGACGGGTCCGAAGACCACATGTCGCCGTCGTGAGATGCGACCGTGAACCAGGCGCCGGCGCTCAGTTCAGTGTCGAGCTGATGTGCACCCCAACCGGCATAACCGCGAAAGATGCGTAGTCGATCGACATGTGCACCGGTGAGAGCAGGGTCGTTTTCGAGGTCGACCGTGACCAAATCGGTCCCTGGAACTGGTTCGACATCTTCGGGTTGGGTTCCTACGGCTCGCCCGACACCAATGAAGCCGTTCGTCTCGACCGGGCCGCCGGAAAACACCAATCCGGGAGTGGTCGCCAGGTCTCCCCAGCGGGGGAGCAGCTCCTCGACTGGCAGCTCGCTGGGCCGGTTGATGATCACGCCCAGAGCGCCGTCGGTGTCATGATGAAGCATGTAGATGACCGACTGTTCAAAGTTGCCATCACCAATCGCTGGCGTTGCGATAAGAATCTTTCCTGCAGTGCTCTTGAGTGCCATAGGTCAGTGCGCTACGCAAGCTCGCCGATGACGAAATCGATGCAGCTTGTCAACGCCTGAATGTCGCTGGGCTCGATCGCTGGGAATGCGGCCAAGCGCAACTGGTTGCGCCCAAGCTTGCGGTAACTGTCGGTGCCAACGATGCCGTTTGCGCTCAACACCGACGCGACGGTGTCAGCATGCACAGCATCATCGAAGTCGATGGTTGCAACCACGCTGCTGCGCATCGAGAGGTCAGACACAAAAGGTGTCGCGAGCTCGTGGGCATCGGCCCAGTCATAGATATGTGACGAAGAGGTATCGCACCGGCCGGCTGCGAATTCGAGCCCGCCGTTTTCGTTGAGCCACTCGACCATGTGCATGGTCATGAAGATGGTCGCCAGCGCGGGCGTGTTGTACGTCTGCTTCTTTCGAGAATTATCGAGTGCGGTTTTCAGGTCGAGTCCGGCCGGGATCCAACGGCTGCTGTCCGCAATGGCCTCGATCCGAGCGCTTGCCGCAGGTGAAGCAAGCGCGATGAACAGGCCGCCATCGCTCGCAAAACACTTCTGGGGTGAGAAGTAGTACAAGTCGGCCTGGTCAGGGGACCAGCGCAGGCCACCAGCCGCCGAGGTGGCATCAACACACATGAGTCCGCTGGCTCCCGCAGGACGGGCGACGTCCATGGCCACACCGGTCGAGGTCTCATTATGGGTGAAGCAGTAGGTGTCGATCGAGCTGTCGGCAACGAGCTCAGGATGGCTGCCGACCTCGGATTCGATCACCATAGGGTCGCTCAGGTGAGGCGTCTTTTGGGCTGCGGTGGCGAACTTTGAGCCGAACTCGCCAAACGACAGGTGTTGGCTTTTCTGGTCGATGAAACCAAAGGTCAGCGAGTCCCACAAGATAGTTGCCCCACCGTTGCCGATGATGACGTCCCAGTCGGTGGGGAGCGAGAACAGCTGACGCATGCCATCTTGCATGCGTAGAACGACATCTTTGACGGCGTCTTTTCGATGGCTGGTGCCCATAAACGAGGTGCCAGAAGCGGCCAACGCGTCGACGGCCTCGGTCCGAACCTTGCTTGGGCCAGACCCGAATCGGCCATCGGTCGGCAGGAGGTTGGTAGGAATGGTGATATTCGGAATCGTGTCGCTCACGATGAGAAGTGTGCCAGGGCAGGCCACTGTTGCCCAGGACAAAGAGTTGACGATTCGTCACAGCCAGGAGAAACCTGGTTAAACGTTGGCTCTTCTGTAGGAACGCTGACACACTCAGTGGGTGACTTCTGAACTCTCTCGCCGTGTCGGCGCCATCGCTCCATCAGCCACGCTCGCAGTCAGCGCAAAGGCCAAAGCCCTAAAGGCCGAGGGCAAGCCTGTGATCGGATTCGGCGCAGGTGAGCCCGACTTCTCGACCCCAGCACACATCGTCGAGGCGGCGGTCGAAGCGTGCCGTGTCCCAGCGAACCATAAATACTCGCCAACACCGGGGCTGCCAGCGCTGCGGGCGGCAATTGTGGCGAAGACCAAACGTGACTCGGGTTATGAGATTACCGCCGACCAGGTTGTCGTTACGAACGGGGGCAAGCAGGCGGTCTACAACGCTCTCGCTGCGTTGCTCAACCCGGGCGACGAGATGCTGCTTCCGGCTCCTTACTGGACGACCTACCCCGAACCAGTCCGCCTGGCTGGGGCAACACCGGTTGAGCTGCAGACCTCGGCCGAGTCCGGCTTCCGGGTCACCGTTGAGCAGCTCGAAGCCGCTCGCACCGAAAACACCAAGGCGCTCATGTTTGTGTCGCCGTCAAACCCCACTGGAGCGGTGTATCGCAAGGAAGAGATCGAAGCGATTGGTCGTTGGGCTGTCGAACACGACATCTGGGTGTTGTGTGATGAGATCTATGAACACCTGGTGTACGGCGAGGCTGTGCACTATTCGATGCCGGTGCTGGTGCCTGAGCTTGCGGACCGCTGCATCATCTTGAACGGCGTTGCCAAGACCTATGCGATGACCGGGTGGCGTGTTGGCTGGATCATTGGCCCAGTAGCCTTGGCCAAGGCCGCGTCGACCCTGCAGTCGCATCAGACCTCAAACGTGTGCAACGTGGCCCAGGCCGCAGCGCTGGCAGCGGTCAGCGGCTCCCTCGATGCTGTGCACGAAATGCATGCAGCGTTCGACCGTCGTCGTCAGACGATCCACACCATGCTCAATGAGATCTCAGGTGTGTCCTGTATTAACCCCGAAGGTGCCTTCTACGCGTTCCCTTCGTTCCACGATGTGCTCGGGCGCGAGATCGACGGTGTCACGCCAACGACAACCGCGGAACTGGCTGACCTCTTTCTTGAGAAGATCAATGTGGCCATCGTGCCGGGCGAAGCGTTTTCAGCCCCCGGCTATGGACGTATGTCCTACGCGCTGTCCGACGAGGATCTGATCGAGGGTGTTACCCGTATGGCCGACCTCCTCGGCCGTAAGTAGGGACGAATGTCAGACGCTGTCGAAGGCGAGCAGGGATACGGCAGCTGGCCGTCGCCCATCGAAGCAAAGGACCTTGTTGTTGGCGCCGCGGGCTTGAGTGAAGTCGTCACTGATGGCAACGATGTTTGGTTCAACGAGTCACGCCCAGAAGAAGGCGGTCGAGTCGCGATCATGCGATGGCGCAACGGTGAGATCACCGAGATTACGGCGCCGGATGCCGACGTGCGTACCCGGGTCCACGAATACGGCGGTGGTGCCTGGTGGGCTGCCGATGGCACCCTCTGGTACGTCGACGACACCGATCAACGCCTTCGCCGCCTCGACCCCGATGGCACTCTTACTCTCCTGACCCCCGAGCCAGACGAGCCGCGGGCCGTTCGATTTGCCGACGGCCGGGCCACGCCTGATAAGGCCTGGTATGTCTGTGTCCGCGAGACACACATCGCCGGCAGCCAGGAACCAGTGAACGATTTGGTTGCGGTCGCCGGTGATGGATCCGGCCAGGTAGCCGTGCTCACGTCGGGCGCCGACTTCTATGGCTCGCCTCGGCTCTCGCCCGATGGTTCAAAGCTGGCGTGGGTGCAATGGAACCACCCGAACATGCCATGGGACGCAACCGAGCTGTGGCTCGGTGAACGAGTCGACGGAGAACTGGCCGGAGCCCGTCAGGTCGGCGGACAACATGAGCCTGCGGCCGTGGTCTTTCCGGGATTCACCGCCGACGGCCGTCTGTGGGCAGTGAGTGATCACCACGAATGGTGGAATCTGTATGAGTTCTCAGACCCGAATTCATCGCCTGTGCCGCTCCTCGAAGGCTCCTTCGAGATCGCCACACCCGGATGGGTGTTTGGTCTCTCTCGCTGGATCGAGATTGATGGGCAAGCAGTCGTGGCCCGAACAGACCCCGGCGGCGACACGTTGTTTGCGACATCCACGGGCGAAGAGTTAGATGCCTGGTCCGCAGTATCGGCGCTCGGACGACTCGGCGACGGCGTCGTCTTTATCGGGGCACGACACCACGGTGAACCCGAGCTCATGCGGTGGACACCGGGCTCAGAGCCACAGGTACTTCGAGCTGCTCGTGACCTGGGCCTCGACCCGTCGTTTCTGCCGGCACCTGAACACATCGTGTTCCCCACGACCGATGGCGAGGAAGCCCACGGCTGGTTCTACGCTCCGGCACATCCCCATGTCACGCCGCCCGCCGACGAACTTCCGCCGCTGCTGGTGTTGGCACATGGCGGGCCCACATCCCGGGCCCGTACCGAACTTCAGCTGAGCATCCGGTACTGGACGAGCCGAGGATTCGCCGTGGTCGACGTGGACTATCGCGGAAGCACCGGTTACGGCCGGACCTATCGGCATGCACTGAATGGTCGTTGGGGCGTAGCCGATGTCGATGATTGTGTCGCTGCAGCACTCCATCTGGGTGATGAACGACGTGTCGATAGCGCCCGAATCGTGATCAAAGGTGGCAGCGCTGGCGGGCTCACGGTGCTCGGAGCGCTCGCTGACAGCGATGTCTTCGCAGCTGGAGCGTCGCGTTATGGCGTGGCTGACCTGAGCGCACTTGCCAGAGACACTCACAAGTTCGAAGCGCGTTACTGCGACCGACTTGTTGCTCCGTGGCCCGAAGGCGAAGCGATCTATGCCGCCAGGTCGCCCATCAACCGCACCGAGTCGTTGGAGACCCCGATGATCGTGCTGCAGGGCGACGCGGACCCTGTCGTACCGAAGAACCAGAGTGATGCGGTTGTTGCTGCGCTAGCAGCTAATGGCGTGCCCCACGCCTACCTGGTCTTCCCTGGCGTCGCCCACGGGTTCCGGGATGCAGAGACAATCATCACCGCACTCGAAGCGGAGTTGTCCTTCTTCTGTCAGATACTTGGCATCGAACCGGCTGGAGATCTGCCGGAGCTCACGCTTTCATGACCCCCACGACCAGAGCGCTCGTCTTCGACTTCGATGGCACAATTATTGACAGCGAAACACCGGTGTATGAATCGTGGGCCGAGACGTTTCGTTTCGCTGGAGCGGAGCCGATTCCGCTCGGCCGCTGGTTGCAAGACATTGGCAAGGCAGATGGACACGGGATCGACGTTCGAAGCGAGCTGTGTAACCAGATCGGGGTCGACGCCATCTCAGCCCAAGTCGAGACGTTCCGCAAGGACCTCTGCGGTGAGATGTTGCACTCGTTGCCGCTGCGCGATGGTGTGGAGCATTGGATTCTTGCCGCATCAGCGGCAGGGATTCCAATGGGTGTCGCGTCGAGTTCACCTACGAGTTGGGTCAGCGGCCATATCGAACGGCTCGGCCTGGCTGATCGTTTCACCACGCTGAGCTGCGCGGATCCTGGTATTCCAGGTAAGCCCGATCCAACGGTGTATCTCACCGCATGCGAGTCACTTGGCGTGGCGCCGAACGAAGCGCTGGCTATCGAAGATTCGACTCATGGCGTGGCGGCGGCGATCGCCGCTGGTATGCGATGTATCGCTGCCCCAGGGCCGATTACCAAGACCATGGAATTCGGTCACGCATCCGTGTGCGTCGACTCGTTGAGCGAGCTCAATCCCGCAGACTGGCTCTAGCGCTAGGCCAGATCAACCAGCGTGGCGATCATCGCCAGGCTGTTGATCAATATGTGGGTGGCGATGGATGCCCCGATGCGCCCGGTGCGTAACCGGCCAGCGCCGATAGCCATGCCTAGGACGAAGAGCACCGGGGTGCGGACAGGTTCGAGGTGGATCATGGCGAACAAGGCGCTGGTTGCGATCAGAATGGCCCACGGGTGCATGCCCCGTTTTTCGAGAGCGCTCCAAAAAAGTCCCCGGTAGACGAGCTCTTCGACGACGGGGATGAAGGTGGCGCCGAGGATCGCAAACAGGTAAAGCCAGACGGTGAGGCCATCATCGGCAGAGTCCTGAGCGACTTCGATCGCTGTTGCCGTCGGTGCCTCGCCAACGAGTTTGGTCACGAGGGTGGCCACGATGCCTGCTCCGAAGAGAGCGGCAAAGAACAGGCCGATCCCCATACGAATGTCTGACCTGCAAACACGAAACTGGAAGTCGGCCGCAAGGCCGTGCCCCTTGGAGCGGCTGACCCTCAGCAGATGGGTCACTAACAGAGCGTGCGGTCCTGCGACGCCGATGAGGAGCCACGGGCCGCGCAAGGAGTCATCACTTCCGATGATTGCGAAGATCGCCAACAACAAGGTGACTGACCCAACGAAATAGATACCTAGCGAGACGAGCATGTCGCCGAGTCCCCAGGTGGTTCGCTCATGGTCGTAGGAATTGGTAACAATCCTCGGCGACGGCGATGACACGCGGTGAGATTGCGCTGGGGCAACCTGAGAACTGTCAGCTTGGATCGGCGGCGGTTGGACCCGTGGTCGTTCTGCCGGTGTTTCTGTCATCGAGGTGGCTGCTTAGAGCAGCGCTGACGCTGCAGCGTGGCCAGATCTGAACGCGCCCTCGACCTTGGGTCCAGCAAAGGCATCACCTGCAAGCGCGATCCGTGTTCCGTCCTGTTCGACAAGGTAGGTCGGTTTTGGCAGGGGCGTAACGGGGCCTGCGTAGCGCCACTTCTTGAGCTGCGACTCAACGAACGTAGCGTCGCCAATCCAAGGCGCTGCCTGATCGATCAACTCCGCGTGGACCTGGTCTGGATCGTCGTCGAACCGTCGCAAGCTGTAGTCATGTTCGGCGTGGAAGGTAAGCGCTCGGACATCGGAGATGCCCTTGCGTTTGTTGTCGGCGATAAAGGTGAAGGGGCCGTCATCGAATTGCATGCCGCCCGGTTCATCGATATTGGGTTTGCCATCCACAACCGCAAGCAGCGCAAGCGTGGCGAAGTAGCTGGTCCCACGTAGCGCCGAATCGAGTTCGGCATCGGGACGAACATTACCCCGATCGAATAGCTGCAACATCTGGGGAATGGGCGCCGTGACGACGGCTTGCTCGGCGTGGGCGATCGGGTCACCGTTCGCTGCCAGCAGTTGCACCTGGCCTTCGACAGTCTCGATGCGATCGACTTCGACCCCGAGTTGCATGTCGAGGCCGGTTGCCATCCATTTTGCGAGCGAGGTCATGCCCTCGGCCCCTCGATAGCGGGGGTAACCATCGTGCTCGGCGAAACCTCGGCACCACTCGCTCACAGCGCCTGCTTCCACTGCTTGTGCGACCGTCTCGGTGAATAGTTCGCCACGGGTGGTGAAGAACTGCGCACCATGATCCAGCCGCGCACCGCCGAGCCGTCGGGTCGCCAACCGTCCACCGACGCCCCGACCCTTGTCGATGATGTGCACTTCATGACCTTGCGCCTGTAAGCAACGGCCTGCACTCAGGCCAGCGAGACCAGCGCCAAGAATGATCGTCTTCGTCATGGATCGAGGTTACGCCGGAGCTGTCTATCTCTTGGAGTTCATCGACCATGTTGCTGGTGCGCTCATGGTGGTACGAGGTGCGTGTGGTCACCAAAAGATGACCATTGGTGTCGGGTTTCACGATGAAGTGGCCGTCCAGCCGAATAGATTCCAGGCATGGCTCGTGTGCTTGTATCTGAAGAAATCTCTGACAAAGGCTTGGACCTGTTGCGAGAGGCTGGGCATGAGGTCGATGTCCAAATCGGGCTCGACGACGCAGGCCTCGCTGCAGCGATTGTTGGGGCGCAAGCAATCATCATTCGGTCAGCGACCACGGTGAGCGCCGAGCTACTTTCTGCAGGAACCGATTTGAAGATCGTGGGCCGGGCCGGAATCGGCCTCGACAACGTCGACGTTGATGCAGCGACAGAACGCAACGTGCTCGTAGCGAACGCTCCGTTCTCGAATGCGATAACCGCAGCCGAGCACACGATGGCGATGTTGTTGGCCCAGGCCCGCAACATTGCGCACGCCCACGCCGCTCTGGTCGAAGGTCGGTGGGAGCGCAGCAAGTGGAATGGCGTCGAACTCGCCGAGAAGACGCTCGGCATTGTTGGCCTTGGTCGTATCGGTGGTCTCGTGGCCGCACGCGCCCGGGCCTTCGACATGGAGATCATCGCGTTTGATCCCTACGTCGCTCCGGAACGGGCTGCAGGTATGGGCATCGAGCTCGTTGATCTTGAAACACTCATCGGAACCAGCGACTTCGTCACACTTCACCTGGCCCGAACGCCCGACACCATGAACCTGATTAACGCCGAGCTGCTGGCCAAGGCCAAACCGGGACTGCGGCTCGTCAACGTTGCCCGGGGCGGCATCATCGACGAAGCGGCTCTGGCCGAGGCAATCTCGAACGGCCCGGTCGGCGGTGCTGCAATCGATGTGTTCGCCGAAGAGCCGACCGTCGTCTCGCCGCTGTTTACTCTTCCCGAGGTTACGGTCACACCGCACCTCGGCGCCAGCACGGTCGAGGCTCAGCTCAAGGCTGGCGTACAGGTCGCCGAACAGGTCGTCTTGGCGCTTGCTGGCGAGCCTGTGCCCTTCGCCGTCAACGCCAAATAACGGTTTCTGGCGGGACTTTATGGCTGCTGGACGACCATCGATCGCCTCAAGATTCCATTAAGCGTTTACCCTGCAAGCTTCTTCCGTAGTCCACCACCAGCGGGGTAATGCAATGCGGCACGTACTCGACGTCGACGACCTGTCGATCGATGAACTCAAGATGATCGTTGAGAATGCGCAGAAACCCATCGCAGACCTCGGGCGCCCGCTCGAGGGACATGGGGTTGCTTGTTATTTCGCAAAGCAGTCAGCACGAACCCGCAACTCGACCGAGATGGCGGTCGTGCAACTTGGCGGTCATCCGGTGTACATCACTGATGCCGAAGTCAGCCTGGGCAAACGCGAGTCGATCTCGGATGTGGCCCACACGCTGGCGTGTTACCACAAGATCATCTGCGCCCGTGTCTATGAACACACGGTGCTCGACGAATGGGTCGGTCTCGATCTTGTCCCGATCGTGAACCTTCTCTCCGATGCCGCTCATCCGTTGCAGGCCATCGCGGATGTGCTTACGATCATCGCCGAATACGGCACGGTCGAGGGCAAGGTCGTGACCTATGTCGGCGACGCCAACAATGTGACCCGATCACTAGCGCTCGCCGTCGGCATGCTCGGTGGCGAGATGCGAGTGGTGTCACCAATCAGCCAGAAGTTCAGCGAGGTCGACGCCGATCGTATTGCTGCGGCCGGGATTACATTTGCATGGAGTGACCGAGTTGAAGAGCTCGTTCCTGGGTCCGACGTGATCTACAACGACACCTGGATCAGCATGGGCGAGGAAGACATTCGAGAGCAGAAGTTGCGCGAGTTCGAAGGTCTCCAAGTGACCACCGACATGTTGCAGCTGGCCCCGGACGCCATCTTCATGCACTGCCTGCCGGCCCATCGTGGCGAAGAAGTAACCGACGCGGTTCTCGATGGCCCCCAGTCGCGTATCTGGCCACAAGCCGCAAATCGGCTGAGCTCAGCCCGCGGCGTGCTTCACTTCCTGGCCACCCAGTAGCGGCGAAAAGTTACGTCCCCAGGGGACGTAACTTTTCAAGCTATGCCTGTCCGCCCGGACGAGCAGGTTGTTCGAAGGCCAGCGGCGGCCACTGAGCGGGCTGGTCCTGGGGGAGTGGCTCGTCGAGCTTGCTCAAGCCCTTGTAGGCCCGCGCCGCGAGTGCGGCAAACGCTGCGGCCCATCCGACTCGTCGTATCCACTGGGGCATTGAGCTTGTTCTACTTTCAGAATCGAGGGCTGCTGCTAACGGTGATTGTCGCAACCGCTGCAAAGGCAGGATTGACGGAAGATCGGGCCGAACCGAACGACGAAGCGACCACGGCAAGCATGACCGTGTCCGACGATCGTCGGCCCGAACAGAAGGTCTACGCGCTGGTGGCGGGCATGTAGCCGGGTCGAGACGACTCGAACGCAGAGATGTCATCACCTTGTTGCATGGTGAGGCCAATGTCGTCGAGGCCCTCCAAGAAGCGATGCTGGACCTGTGCGTCCATGGCGAAGGCCACGTCGATATCGAGAGCCGGTACTTCGAGCCGCAGCTTCTCGACATCGATCACGATCTCAAGCTGGGGATCGGCCTGCACCGCAGCCATGAGCTTGTCGCCAAGCTCTTGTTCGATCTGGACACAGACGAGACCATTCTTGGTCGAGTTGTTGGCGAAGATCGGGCCGAAGCGAGGTGAGATGACCGCCTCGAAGCCGTATTGCATGATGGCCCACACGGCATGTTCACGAGATGAACCAGTGCCGAAGTTGGGGCCGGCAAGCAGCACCTTGGCGCCGGCGTGTTCTTCCTTGTTCATGACAAAGTCGGGATCGTCGCGCCATTCGCTGAAGAGGCCCTTTTCGAAGCCGGTGCGTTCAACCTGCTTGAGCCAATCGCTCGGAATGATCTGGTCGGTGTCGACGTCGTTGCGCTCAAGGGGAACGGCTCGGCCTTGAACAATGCGTACGGCTTCCATTATGCGAGATCTCCAGGGGTTGCTACGTGGCCGAGGATCGCCGTAGCGGCGGCGACCTCGGGCGATACGAGATGGGTTCGACCGCCGCGACCTTGGCGGCCTTCGAAGTTGCGGTTGCTGGTTGACGCGCTGCGCTCGCCCGGAGCGAGACGGTCAGCATTCATGGCAAGGCACATAGAACAGCCGGGTTCGCGCCAGTCAAAGCCAGCCTCGATGAAGATCTGGTCGAGGCCTTCCGCAATGGCTTGCTCCTGGACGAGACCGGAGCCAGGCACAACGAGCGTGCGCATGCCGTCTTTGACCTTGTGGCCCTTGGCGACGGCGGCCGCTGCCCGAAGGTCTTCGATGCGGCTGTTGGTGCAGCTGCCGATAAAAACCGTGTCGACAACGATGTCGCGCATTGCCATGCCCGGTGTGAGATCCATGTATTCGAGTGCTCGGGTGCAGGCATCGGCCTCGCCAGCATCGTCGTAGTCAGCCGGGTTCGGAACAGTGCTGTCGATCGGAGCGACCTGACCAGGGTTCGTGCCCCACGTGATGTGCGGCACGCACTCGCTGCCGTCCATGATGATTTCGCGATCGAAGGTTGCGCCTTCGTCGGTCTTCAGCTCGCGCCATGCGGCGACGGCTTCGTCCCAGGCTTCGCCCTGGGGTGCATGTTGGCGGCCCTTGAGGTACTCAAAGGTGGTTTCATCGGGTGCGATGAGGCCAGCTTTGGCTCCCCACTCGATCGACATGTTGCACACCGTCATGCGGCCTTCCATCGACAGGCTCTCGATGACTGAGCCGCGGTACTCGGCGATAGCACCGATGCCGCCGCTCGTTCCGGTGCGGGCCAGCACAGCGAGCACAACGTCCTTGGCGGTTGCGCCCTCGGGCAGCTCACCGTTGATGGTGATCGCCATGGTTTCTTGGGCTAGCTGAGGCAGCGTCTGGGTGGCGAGCACGTGCTCGACTTCGCTGGTGCCGATGCCGAAAGCAATAGCGCCGAATGCGCCGTGGGTGCTGGTGTGGCTGTCGCCACACACCACCGTCATGCCAGGCAGCGTGAGCCCGAGTTCAGGGCCGATGACATGGACGATGCCCTGGTTCTTGTGTCCCATGGGGTAGTTCGTAATGCCGAATTCGGCAGTGTTCGACCGCAGCGTGTCGACCTGCTTGCGGCCAATCTCATCAGGGATCGGCAGGTGCTGATTCTCGGTTGGGACATTGTGGTCTTCCGTCGCCACCGTCAGGTCAGGACGACGGACGGTGCGTCCGGTCATCCGCAGGCCTTCGAACGCCTGGGGCGAGGTGACCTCGTGTACCAGGTGTAGATCGATGTACAACAAGGCCGAGCCGTTGTCTGCGGCGTCGCTTGTGGAACTCGGGACGACGTGGTTGTCCCAGACCTTTTGGCTGAGTGTGCGTGGTGTGTTTGTCGGTGGTTGAGTAGACATAGTGATTCAGACCTCGATTGCAACGATCTCGACGGCAAGCATGCCGCCAGGGGCTTCATAGGAAACGGTCTGGCCAATCTTTGAGCCAAGCAATGCTGCGCCTAACGGTGAGCTCGAAGACATGACCGTGATGCCTTCGCGACGTTCTTCGATGCTGCCGACCAGGTACGTCTCGGTGTCGGTGTCGCCTTCGTAGCGGATCTTGACGACGTTGCCCATAGTCACCGTGTCGGTTGCTTCGGGAATTTCGACGATAATGCAGTCCTCGAGGGTGCCCTCGAGATGCATGATGCGGCCTTCCATCTTGCCTTGTTCTTCCTTGGCAGCGTGGTAGTCACCGTTCTCGGAGAGGTCGCCCAGTTCGCGAGCGGTTTCAATCTTGCGAGCGATATCGATGCGGCCACGAGTCGTCAGATCTTCAAGCTCAGCTTGTAGACGGTCATGGGCCTGTTGCGAAAGTTGCTTCGGATCAGCCATAACCGACCATCCTAACGAACCCCGTGTTACCTAGCCCTGTCTTGCGTCGTTCGAATTGTGCCCTCCTGGCGAAAGTCCTGGTTGCTCTGATGCTTGCCTCCAGCAGTGTGGCGACGTACTCGGATGCAGCAACAGAACAGGGGTGCACTGGTTCGTGCAGTGGGTTCGGGCAGTGGGTTCGGGCAGTGGGTTCGGGCAATTCGTGACCGGGCCTCTAAGATCGGTGGGTTGTAATCACGCTCCGATTCGGGGCTCATGGGGAAGTTGTAGAAGCAATGGCACATAAAGTCGGGATCATCGGCGGCGACGGGATTGGCCCAGAGGTCATTGCCGAAGGACTCAAGGTTATTGCTGCTGCTGGCGTAGAGCTAGAGACCGTCGAATACGACCTGGGCGGCTCTCGCTTTTTGCGCGATGGCGAAATCTTGAGCGACGCAACACTCGAAGAGTGGCGGGGCCTCGACACCCTTTACCTGGGTGCCGTTGGCACGCCCGGCGTTCCTCCAGGCGTCATTGAGCGCGGTCTGCTGCTAAAGATGCGGTTTGAGCTCGACTTGTACATCAACCAACGTCCCTTCGTCTCTGAAGAAGACGGCGTGGACATGACCGTCATCCGTGAGAATACCGAAGGCGCCTACGCGGGTGAAGGCGGCATTCTCCGCAAAGGCACACCTCACGAGGTCGCGACCCAGGGGTCGGTCAACACCCGGATGGGTGTCGAGCGGGCCATTCGTTATGCCTTCGACCTGGCCAGCACAACGGATCGCAAACACCTGACCCTCTGCCACAAGACCAACGTTCTGAACTTCAGTGGTGATTTGTGGCAGCGCACCTTTAACGAGGTTGCCGAGGAATATCCGCACGTTGCAACCGCGTATAACCATGTCGATGCGGCATGTATCTACTTCGTGCAGTCACCACAGCAGTACGACGTGATCGTTACCGACAATCTGTTCGGTGACATTTTGACCGACCTCGGTGGCGCAGTGAGCGGCGGCATTGGTTTCGCCGCATCGGCCAACCTGAACCCGGCCAAGACTGGCCCATCTATGTTTGAACCGGTGCACGGTTCTGCTCCAGACATTGCCGGCCAGGGGATAGCCAACCCAACCGCTGCGATCATCTCCGGAGCGATGATGCTTCGTCACCTCGGCGAGGACGCTGCAGCTGACCGCATTACGGCTGCTGCCTACGAACTGGGCAACACCGAGGGCGGCACCATCGCTATAGGCGACGCGATCGCGAGCGCTGTTGGCTGATCGGAGCGGGCGGCCCGTTGTGGGTCCGCGGCTAAGCACCCCAGTAAGCTTCACGATGCCATGTGGCGCACAAGGCAGGTCGGGTCATCAGGCTTGGCGGCTGCTTGCGCACCGATTCGACCCACGCGTGAGTCGTTGATCCATCCCATTTTTGGAGTACACCTAATGTTTTCCCCCAAAAAACACGTCGAGATCTACGACACCACGCTGCGCGATGGCAGCCAGCTCGAAGGTATTTCGTTCACTGTCGAGGACAAGCTCAAGATTGCGCGCCAGCTCGATCGACTGGGTGTGCACTACATCGAAGGCGGCTGGCCGGGAGCAAACCCCAAGGACGATGAGTTCTTTCGTCGTGCTGCCACCGAACTCGATCTGAAGAACTCGACCTTCGTTGCGTTCGGCTCAACTCGACGTCCTCGAGGCAAGATCGACCAAGACCAAACACTGCAGAACCTGATCAGTGCTGGCACCACGGCGGTCTGCATCGTCGGCAAGTGTTGGGACTATCACGTGACCGAAGCGCTTCGAGTCGACCTCGAAGAGGGCGTCGCCATGGTCCGTGACTCTGTGGAGTTCCTGGTGGCGAACGGTCTCGAAGTGATGTACGACGCCGAACACGTTTTCGACGGCTACAAGCACAATCCCGAATTCAGCATGCAGGTCCTTGAAGCTGCTGCAGTCGCTGGTGCAAGCCGTTTGGTTCTTTGTGACACAAATGGTGGTTCATTGCCATCGCAGGTCCGTGACACTGTTGGTTCAATTGTCGACTACTTCGGGGGCGATGTCGGCATTGGCGTGCACCTACACGACGACACCGGCTGTGGTGTCGCCAACGCACTCGCAGGTGTCGAAGGCGGCGCCGTCCAGGTGCAGGGCACCATCAACGGCTACGGCGAACGCACCGGCAACTGCAACCTGGTGCCGATCATCGGCAACCTCACACTCAAGATGGGGATTGAGACGATCCCGGCCGAGAATATGGTGCACCTGACGTCGGTCGCCAATCAGGTCGCTGAGATCGCGAACTTCACGCCGGACCCACAACAGCCCTATGTGGGGGCATCCGCGTTCGCACACAAGGCTGGCCTGCACACCAGCGCAATCGCTCGCCGCCCAGACGCCTACGAACACATCGATCCGGCCCAGGTTGGGAACCAGGCGCGTTTCGTCGTGTCGGAAATGGCTGGCAAGGCCGGCATCGAAATTCGGGCCAAAGAAATCGGCATCGAGCTTGACCCGGCCGCTACCAGCGAAGTCATCGACATCTTGAAGCGCCTTGAACACGAGGGGTACCAGTTCGAGGTAGCCGATGCGTCACTTGAGCTACTGCTTCGAGGCGCCGCCGGATGGAAGCAGCCATTCTTTGAGCTGGAGAGCTTCCGCATCAGTACCCAGCATCGCAGCGGCAGCAACGCCCGTGCCTGGAACGATATCGCTGTCGAGATGGAGACCGAAGCCACGGTCAAACTCCGTGTTTCAGGTGATCGAATCGCTGCAATCGGCGAAGGCAACGGCCCGGTTGATGCGCTGCACGAAGCCCTTTACGTGGCGATCGGTTCGCTCTATCCCGCCTTCGATGGCATCGCCCTCACGGACTACAAGGTTCGAGTGCTCGACACATCAGCCGGTACCGAAGCCGTTACCCGGGTACTCATCGACATGAGTAACGGGTCCGAACAGTGGACGACCATTGGTGTAAGCGAGAACATCGTCGAAGCCAGCTGGCAAGCGCTGGTCGATGGCATTGTCTATGGCCTGCTCCACGCTCCGACCGGCTGACACGCGGCGAACGCATGCTTCAACAGCGACAGTAGAGGTGCAGTTGCGGCTAGCTCCGGTTTGTCTCTAGCCACGGTTTGTCGATAGCGCGGTCTCGGGCTCACAGAAGCCGGACCACAGCACTAGAGTGGTGCGGTGAGTCAGCCGCAGAATGTTCCAACCAAGCCGGTCGCTACGCAACACTACGCGTCACCGCCTCGCCGCGACCGCACGTGGAATGCTGACCGGCCCGGTGATGTCTTTGCCGATGGGCAGCCTGAAGGCGACCTGATCGGCTCGCAAGGTCCTGATCAGGGTTTTGCGATCAAGCTTGCTCGGTCGTTCCAAGATCAACTTGAACTGACCAATAATGAACACGCAGCTGACGCGATTGCTGGTTGTGTAGCCGTTGCTCTCAAGCGGGCATCAGCGTTTAGCCGTGCGCCAACCGTGCACGATGTTCGGTGTGCATTCACGATCTTCGGGTACCTAGGAACTGCGGAACCAGAGTTGGTCGAACTGCGACAGAAACTCTTCGAAGAGGTTGCGCACCCGCATCACTACAACGAGCGCCGCGCGATCGTCGACGCCGTGCCTACGGCCTTCCTGCGCCAGCATCACAAGAAGATCCTCGAGGAAGCCGCCGACTGGCGTTCAGTGCTTCAACCGCCCGCACACTGACATGACAGCCTCTTCGTCGGCATCCGTGCCGACGGCAGATTTTGGTACGCGCTTCTCGGCGTTTGTGATTGATGGGCTTTTGCTCGTGAGCGCTCAGTGGCTCATGTTCATCGTGCTCTCCCGACAACTCCAGGCTGTCGGGCTGACCTCCACCAAACCGTGTGTGCCCAACGGCGTAGCGCTGTGTGAAGGGCCGTCTACAGCACTGTGGACCATGCTGCTTGTCCTGTTCGTTGGATCAACAATTGCGTACCACGCGGTATTCGAAGGCCACTACGGCGCAACACCAGGCAAGCGGTGGATGGGCCTCGCGGTGACGGACAGCAGCGGTGCTGGTCCGGTTGGCCTCACTGCCGGAGTATTGCGGGCCGTCGTTCGTCAGTCGTTTTGGCTGTCGTTGGTGTTTCTGTTCGAAACGTCGCCGCTTTCTCTTGGTTTGCCGGCTGCGTTATTCGCGTTTCTGCCCATCGCCACGCTCAGCGTGTTCGTCATCGGCGCCTTCAGCCAGAACGGTTTGGCAGGCCACGACCTCATCGCCAAGACCATCGTGGTACGCACAGACCAGGTGCCGGTGCGCCCGTCGCCAACAGACCCGTTGATAGAGCGACCACCAGTCGCTCATGTCCCCCCTCCGCCGAGTGGCGCTAACGCCGCAACTCCTGAAGACTCAGAAGACACACTGCATGACTAATCCAGATATTCGCTGTCGGTTCGCTCCGTCTCCAACCGGTTACCTCCACGTCGGTAGCGCCCGCACCGCACTCTTCAACTGGTTATTCGCCAGGTCGGTTGGGGGCACCTTTGTGCTTCGCATCGAAGACACCGACGGTGACCGCAATCGCCCCGAACTGATAGATGTGATCTTCGACGAGTTGCGTTGGCTCGGGATCGACTGGGATGAGGGCCCGTTCTTCCAGAGCGACTCTCGCGATCGGCACCGCCAAGTCGTCACCGACCTGTTAGCAAACGGCCGGGCGTACCTATCAGAGCGGGTCAACGAAGAGAATGTGGTCATCGAGGGAAGCGAACTCGTCGATGGCCTCGCCGTGCGTTACCGCGTGCCGAAGGACCGTCAGGTGGTGTTTACCGACGCAGTTCGTGGCGATGTGAGCTTCGAGACAAATGATCTCGAAGACTTTGTGATCTGGCGCTCGAATGGCACACCGACCTTCCTGCTTGCCAATGCGGTCGATGATGCTGATATGGGTATCACCCATGCCATCCGGGGCGAAGACCTCCTTTCGACAACGCCCAAGGTGCAGCTGCTCATGGAAGAGATAGGGGCAACACCACCGATCTATGGCCACCTGCCTCTGCTGGTGAATGAGCAGCGCAAGAAGCTGTCAAAACGCCGCGACGACGTATCGATTGCCGACTACCGCACCCGCGGATATCTACCCGATGCAATGGTCAACTACCTGGCGCTGCTTGGCTGGGGTCCAGACGATGACATCGAGATCCGTCCGATCATCGAGATCATCGACAAGTTTGATCTCGGCCGGGTTAACAAGGCTGCGGCATTCTTCGACCTGAAGAAACTCGACCATTTCAGCGCTACGTACATTCAGAATCTTGATGCCGACAAGTTCGTCGAGCTGGTCCTGCCGTACTTGCACGCCGATGAACGCTGGTCCGCTGAGACAATCGACGTGGCCGTGGTTAAGGAGTTCGCAGGCGATGTCCAACAGCGAGTTGCCAGGCTAAGCGAAGTGCCCGACTGGTATGACTGGTTATTCCTTGACTCGGTCGAAATCGAAGAAAAGGCTATGAATAAGGGTTTACGCAAAGCAAAACAGGCTGATGAGGTACTGGACGGCGTCATCGAGGCTTTCGCTGACTGCGCTTGGGAAGAAGATGTCCTGAACCAAACTGTGCGTGCGGTGGGTGACACACTAGGTGTGAAATCCGCGGTACCTGTTCGGGTAGCAGTAACAGGAAAGATGGGCGGGATTCCGTTGTACGGACCGCTTGTCCGGCTTGGCCGCGACAAGACAATTGACAGATTGCGAACCGCTCGTGAACACCTCCGAAGCAGCTCATAGACCATCCGATATCGAGGATCAGTATTGTGGTGAGGCGCGAGGTTCCGACGGTTACCAGTTTTGGACGACGAGCCTGGAAGATGAAGAATCGCTCGATATCCGTGAGCAGGTAGCTGCCGGTATGACCGACAAAAAGGTCGTCACAGAACCGCGGCGCAAGGTCTTCGGAGCGGGCGCATTCCGCCGCACAGCGATTCGGCTCGCGCTGATGATCCTGATAACGGGCTTGCTGCTCATTGGCTACTTCGTTTTTACTTATGTGCAGGTCTTGGGCGCGGTAGGAGATGACCAAGCACAGGACGCTGATATCGCGATTGTGCTTGGAGCAGCTCAATACAACGGTGCACCTTCGTATGTACTGCAAGAACGACTAGATCATGCCTACAACTTGTACGACGCAGGCAAGGTCGAACGAATCTTTGTCACTGGTGCTGTTGCTAAAGGCGACGTGAAATCAGAAGGTCTGGTCGGTTTGGAGCACTTACTGGCGAAAGGTGTGCCCGAAGAAGACATCACGCTCATTCCCGAAGGCACCAATTCATGGCAGCAGCTATCGGCCTCGGCTGCCCAGATCGAGACGCTGCGAATGGACTCGGTCTTGCTGGTTTCGGACGGCTACCACAACTACCGCTTGCTCGCTATTGCCGACGAACTCGGTATCGAAGCCTATGTTTCGCCATCGGCCGTCGCTTCAACGACCATGAACGTGGTGCGTGAATCGGCAGCAGTCTCTATCGGGCGTATCACCGGTTACCGCCGGCTCAGCGCATTCACGGAGTAACTGATGGGGCAGGGTCTGTTCGCGAGAGCAGAGGCTTGCCAAGGCACGCAGTTCGAGCTACCCGACGATGGTGCGCCAGCCATGCGGATCCGCAGCGACACCAGACTGGACATCAACGAGCGCCTGGCGGAGCTTGAGCGTGTTTGGGCCGGGTTGCCCGTCTCGTACCTGGGTCGTAACCCCGTCGGAGATAAGTGATCCGACCGGAGCGATTACGGCAGCGGTGCCGGAAAGGAACATCTCGGTGTCAGCGGTGCGTTCCATGATCTCGCTTGCAGGCACGGAACGTTCTTCGATCGTGTAGCCGAGGTCAGCGGCCATGGTGATGATCGACGCGCGGGTTACGCCGTGCAGGAAGGAATCGTCGAGGTTTCGGGTGATCAGTCGGTTGTCGTCGACCATAAAGAAGTTGGCGGCTCCGGTCTCGGTCGTGTCGCCGCCAGTTGCGAACAACACCTGGTCAACGCCGTGGTTGGCCTTGGCCTCGAGAGTTGGTCCGAGTGCCATCACGTAGTTCGCGCCGCTCTTGATCGAGCCGAATTGGGGAGTAGTTCGAGGCGTTTCGGTCTCAACCAACAGGCTCAGAGGGCGAATGCCGCCAGCGAAATAGTCGCCGACCGGGCTGGTGAGGACGTAGAGCAGGCTGGTTTGGCTGGGCGCAGCAGCTGCGCCGATGTTCTGGTCGGCACCAAGAATCGTGGGGCGCAGGTAGAGCGAACCCGGCTGCGGCGGCGTGTGCTGCACGTTTGCAACGGCAGCGTCCATGAACATGGTGCGCAACAGATCGGCATCTGGAACGGGCAAACGTAGGAGCCCAATCGAGTTGCGGAACCGAGCAATATGGTCATCGAGGCGGAAGATCGCCACTGAACCATCGGCCTGCTTGTGTGCCTTTAGCCCTTCGAAACAGGTGCTGCCGTAGTGCAGCGCATGCATTCCTGGATGAAGGGAAAGGTCGGCGAGCGGCTGTGCAGCCCCGCTGTAGGTATACCCGGTTGGGCTGCCGTGGGCGACCGTGATTTGGTCGCCGAAAAGGGTGCCGAACGGTTCGCTGAAGGGATCTGCAGTAGCCATCCGACCTATCGTAGGCGCTACATGGCGTGACACTTGTGTTGGATTGAATGACTCAGCTTCTGCGCTGGATGTGACTGTGCGCGGTAATTTCCTGGGGTGGCTGTGGAACGAGAACGAGTGTTGGCGATCGATGTTGCCGGACAAACCGTCCGAGGCCTCGTTCTGGACAGCGGAACACCTGCGGTTGCAGGCGGTTACGCCCAGCTCGACTTCGAGCCGGCTGTGGGTCCAGCCACGTTCGCAGCCCGCATCGCGGCCGCGTTAGATGTAAAGGCGACCATGCCGGTAGTGATCACCTGCGACCCGTTACTGGGTGACGCCGTGGCGGCACGAGTTGCAGCGGCGATAACCGATTCAGGTTTCGTAGCCGTGACCGTTGTGTCCCGGAACGAAGCCGAGGTTCGTGCAAATCCTGGCGGGGGCGAACCTGACGATCTTGCTGGCGTCGATATTCCGTTAGGTCTGCTGGCAAGTCATGTAGGGCTCACGCTGGCGCACCTGGCTGCCGTGGTTGGTGCCGGTAGCGGGGTGCTCAGTGGCGACATCGACACCGACGCCGGTTGGTTGAATGAGCGCGCCTGGTCTCCGATCTCGGACGCTCTCATTGCTGCTGACACGGACCTGTCAACGGAGAGCTCGTCGCCGGTCGCTTCGGCCTCTGGCGGTGTTCCTGGCGTTGGAGCGGATGCGACGATGAATCCCGAGGAGATGTCGGCGAGTGCTCTTGCTGCAGCCGTAGCTGCCGCCCGCGCTGCAACCACGCGTGCCTCGACCGGCGACACCGGCGACACCGGCGTCGGAGCCAGTGCCGTTGCCCTGGGGCCTGGTGCCTTGGGGTCTGGGGTCACGGGGTCTGGGGTCACGGCTGGCACCGCGCAGGGGGATCAAGCGAGCGGTCGTGGGTGGGTGCTCATGATCGTCGTTGCCGCAACGGTTGTGGCAGCACTCGGTGGGCTTGTGGTCACACAATGTGGTGGCAGCGATAGCAACTCGGCAGCATCTGATACGACGACGGGCGAAACCGAGGTCGCCCCGGTTGATGGCCACACACCCAACGCAGCCAATGTGGAGACAAACAACGAACCAGCATTGACCGGTGACGCTGCAGCGTCTGCAGAACCACAACAAGTCGAAGTAACCCCGGAGCCCGAGACGGCGGCTGATCCCACAGTTGTCCCGACAGCGACCACCGAAGCCGAAGCCGAACCAACGACAGAACCTGAGCCCACAGCCGATCCACTTGCCGGGTTGCCGCCTCTGTCAGCGTTGCCGGAGCGGGGAGCGATCTTCCGGCCTCCCACGCTCTTCCTTGGCGGGCCGGTCCAGACACAAGAGCAGGCCGATGAACTCTACGCTCGGGCTAGTGCGGTTGTCGGACCAGACAATGTTGTTAACAACTATGTGGTGCGCCCTGACGCCCCCGAGGCACTCGATGGCAATGTGCGTGTCGAGCAAGCGGTGTTGTTCCAGAGCGCAAGTGCTGTGATCTCTGATGAATTCGTGCCCACGCTCGAGCTGGGTGTTGCCGTAATGGCGCTGAACCCGCAGGTACAGATGGTGGTCGAAGGCCATACGGATTCGGTAGGCACCGAGGCAAACAATCTTGTCTTGTCTCGGCTGCGGGCCGAGGCAGTGGTGGACTATCTGGTGAGCCGAGGTGTGGATGCCGGACGGCTCGAAGCGGTCGGGTTTGGCGAAACCAGTCCCGTTGCTGACAATGACACTGCCGGCGGTCGCCAGATCAATCGCCGTATCGAAGTCGAACTTCTCGATCTGTTGGCTGGCGACTAATCACCAGCTCAGGAAAACGAAAGAAGTCCGTTGCCGGAGCAACGGACTTCTGACTGGGTCGGGCTGGTGAGATTCGAACTCACGACCCCCTGCTCCCAAAGCAGGTGCGCTAGCCAAGCTGCGCCACAGCCCGAGGACTTCTCACCGAGGTGGGAAATCATCGGCGCTAAGTATGCCCTATTCATCAGACAAATCAATGGTGATTTCAGTCATATGCGCGCGATCGGCCAAAATTGTCGTGATCCCACGAGCTGAGCCACCTAAGGAAACCGTGATGACTACACAACTTCGACGCTATGACATCGCAGACAAGGCCGGACTTGACCGCCTCGTTGCCTGGTTTCCCAAGCTCATTCCGGTCAGGGAGAAGTACGGGTTTTCGGTCGATTGGGCCTTCGCCGATTACGAACACCTGCAATTCATATGGTCGGTGAGCCACGACGGTGACTTCGACGCAGCGATGGTGGAATACGACCCATCGCCCGAACGTGCCGAAGCCTTTGCCGGATTTGATAACCCCATTACCGGCATGAAGGTCGGTTTCGTTGACAGGGTGGTCTAGGTCGGAGTGGGCAACCGAGGCGCTGGGTCACAGCTGACTTCGGTGGAGCCGGTGACCGAAGCCGAGGTGCCAGCGTTTCGTTCAGTCTGTGTGCCGAGGCTTGGGCACTCTTCTCGGTCGGGCGACGGGGGATGGCAATTGCCCTTGTCGCTCTCGGATTGTTAACTAGTGGGGTGTCTGAACTGTTGCTCCGTAATGTTCGCCCCTGGCCGTCAACGCACGAAAGCGAACCTGTCGACATTCTGATTGCCGACGGGGTCATCCGTGGGGTTGGCTCTGGTCTCGCGGCACCCGGTGCGGTGGAAGATGCCAATGGAGCGATGGTCCTCCCAGCATTCACGGACTTTCATACCCATCTTGATATGACCAGGCTGGGTCTGCCGTTCCGGCCACACACCGGTGGACCCACGCTGGCCGACCGCATCCAGAACGACCTGGACAATTGGCGTTCAGGCGAGCGGTCCGTCGCCGACGGTGCCATCTACACGTTGGGGAGGATGATCTCATTCGGAGCGACACGAGTGCGTAGCCACGCTCAGATCGACCCCGATAGCGGCTTGGAACGACTCGCCGGGGTCGTTGCGGCTCGTGACGCTCACCAGCAGCGCTGCAAGGTGCAGATCGTTGCGTTTCCTCAGACAGGGATCCTGAAGTCGCCAGGAACCGAACAGATGCTCGACGAAGCGTTACGTTCTGGTGCCGATCTGATCGGCGGGCTCGACCCTCAAGGCTTCGACGAAGATGCTGAGGCCCATCTCGACATCATCTTCGGGCTTGCCCAGACACACGGCGTCGGGGTTGACATCCATCTGCATGACAGGGGAGAGGTTGGCGCTCAGCAAATCGAGATGATCTGCGCCCGGGCAAGCGAGCTAGCGAACGACGTCACGATCAGTCACTGTTTCGCGCTCAGCAGCGTCGACGAACGCCGAGCGAATTCGCTGGTCGATGCCATAGCAGCGGCAGGTGTGAGCGTGGCCACGGTAGCGCCTGGCACCTTTGCGCCAATGCCCCTTGAGCAACTGCGAGAGCGTGGTATCGGGTTTGGCCTTGGCCAAGATGGCATGCGTGACTACTGGTCGCCTTACGGGACCGGGGACATGTTGGATCGGACCTGGCAGCTGGCGTTCACGAACGGTTTTCGCCGCGACGACCTGATCGAGGCATGTGTGGACACTGCAACCGCCGGCGGTGCAGCGCTTATGGGCATCAACAACATCGGACTTGAGGTTGGCGACGTCGCTGACCTGGTCGTGCTGCCGGGCGATACGGTCACCAGTGCGGTCATGGATCGCCCACAACGCCAGCTCGTGATCCAAGACGGAGCTGTCGTCGCCCGCAACGGCCAGCTCGTCTAACGCCCGCTGACAGCCGAAACGTACAATTGGCCGATGTCTATTCCGCTTGAGCCATACAACCTGTACACGAGCGATCCGGTGCTGCGACGCTCGGTCGAGCGCGAAGGCGCAGGTCAGGCCAACTCGGCTCTTGAAACCTTCGGTGAACGTGTTGGATCTGCCGAGGTGTCGGAGTGGGGTTTCCAGGCCAACCGGCACAGCCCCGAGCTGGTCACCCACGACCGTTTCGGCGAACGCGTCGACGAGGTTCGATACCACCCGTCGTATCACCGGCTCATGGATCTGTCTGTTGGTGCCGGGCTCCATGCATCCCACTACGACGGGCAACCCGGCGATGGCTCCTACGTGGCCCGCACCGCGCAGATGCACATGATCAGTCAGATCGAGGTCGGTCATGGCTGTCCTGTCTCGATGACTGGGGCAGTGCTGCCGGCGTTGCGCGAGCAGCCGGATCTTGCCGCTGTGTGGGAGCCCCGGGTTCGAACCCGTTCCTATGACCCACGCCTCGTCGACCCAGCCGCCAAGTCAGGCAACCTGCTTGGTATGGGCCTGACCGAGAAGCAGGGCGGCAGCGATGTACGCGCGAATACCTCAGAAGCTGTTGCGGTCAACCGCGGCGGGCCTGGCGGCGAATATCGTCTCACCGGCCACAAATGGTTCACATCCGCGCCGATGTGTGACGCCTTCCTGATGCTCGCCCAAGCGCGCGGAGGCATTTCGTGTTTTCTGGTGCCCCGCATCCTTCCCGACGGGGCACGTAACTCGCTGCACCTCATGCGCCTGAAGGACAAACTCGGCAACCGTTCGAACGCATCAAGTGAGCTTGAATACGCCGACGCTGCGGGGTGGCTTGTTGGCGAAGAAGGCCGAGGTATCAACGTCATCATCAAGATGGTTACTGCCACCCGGGTCGATGTAACAAACTGGTCGGCGTCGCTGATGCGCCAGGGCGTGAGTCAAGCCGCCTGGCACGTTTCACAGCGCGAAGCCTTCGGCGATCTGCTGATCGACAAGCCGCTCATGCAAAATGTGCTCGCTGACCTTGAGCTCGAAACCGAGGTCGGCACGATGATGGTCATGCGGCTCGCTGGAGCGTACGAACGAGCCCCCGTCAACGAACACGATGCCGTGTTCCTTCGCCTAAGTTCGGCGGTTGCCAAATACTGGCTTAGCAAGCGCTCCACGCCGGTGGTTCGCGAAGCACTCGAGTGTGTCGGCGGCAATGGTTACGTCGAGGAGTCGATCATGCCCCGGTTGTACCGAGAGGCACCGCTGAATGCGATTTGGGAAGGCGCAGGCAATGTCATTGCGCTGGATGTGCTTCGAGCGCTGCAACGAGCTCCTGAGAGCGGCCAAGCGTTCCTCGACGAACTCGAGCTTGCCCGAGGTGCCGATCGTGTTTATGACGCAGAACTCGACCAGCTCCGCCAACTGGTCACGAGTCCCAACCTGGCAGAACGAGACGCACGTCGACTGGTCGAACGCCTGGCCGTGTGTTGGGGAGCCTCGTTGTGCCTGCGTCATGAACCGAGCATCGCTGACGCCTACGTGCGTTCTCGTCTCGACGGTGATTGGGGGACCGAGTTCGGCACCCTGGGCTCGCACGTCGATGTCGATCTGATCGCTCGGCGGGCTATTCCTAACCCAAAGTGACTCATCCACTCCGAGGCAGTCACTAGATCATTTGTAGCGCTGTCATCGCCCGTTCGATTGACCTTGACCATCTCGACGTCGGTCGTATTCCAGAGTGGGTTTTGTGGTGGCCCTCCCTGCTGCTAACTTGCATATTGCAACTCAACTTGAAACGATCGATCGATAACCCACGATGGACAACCTGGACCAACCGCCATCTGTTTCGGGGCACTGCGCTCCGCGCCCGATCTTTGACCAAGGGGTCATTTCGTGACGACGTTGCCGGGAGCTGACGGGATGGCGACCCGCACGCAAGACAAGAATGCCTCGCTGACTCTTGGTATTGCTGGCCTCGCTGCCATGGCGACGTACCTTGACACGACCATCTTGTTCGTTGCATTTCCGGGCATCACTGCCAGCTTCGATACTTCGTCGACCTCAACGTTGTCGTGGGTGCTCAATGCATACACCATCGTGTTTGCTGCGCTACTCGTACCTGCTGGCAAGCTCGCAGACCGGTTCGGTCATCGCCGTGCCTTCCTCGTTGGATCAGCAACGTTCTCGATGGCATCGTTAGCCTGTGGCATCGCCCCGTCAGCCGAGTTATTGATCGGCGCTCGGGTCGTCCAAGGCGCTGGAGCGGCGATCTTGGTCCCAGCGTCTCTTGCTCTGGTGATGGCCGCGTTCCCGAAGGACAAGCTCCCCCAGGTGATCGCCATCTGGGGGGCGATCGGTGCGTTGTCGGCGGCACTTGGCCCCTCGCTCGGCGCTCTCATTATCGAGGCCTTCGGATGGCGCTGGGCGTTCTTCATCAACCTGCCCGTTGGTGTTGCCACGATCATCGCCGGTACTCGGTACCTCCAAGAGTCTCGTGACCCGCTCGTTCGGATTCCGTCATTGGCGGGCGTCGCTCTGCTGGCGGGGGCAGCGAGCGCCATCCTGTTTGGGCTTGTCGAGTCAGACAACGTCGGGTGGGCGAGTTGGCAGACGATCGGCTTCGTAGCGGGCGGCACGGTTCTCCTCGCGGTGTTCGTCATCCACCAACGTAGAACCGAAGCGCCGACGCTTGACCCAGAACTGTTTGCCCTCGTCAACTTTCGCTGGGGAAATCTTGCGATGCTCAGCTTCAACATGTCGTTCACCGCGATGTTCTTCGGGCTCATCTTGTTTCTGGTCAACGTGTGGGAGTGGTCGATCCTCAAGGCCGGGCTCGGTGTAGCGCCCGGCCCTGCTCTAGCTGCTGTCTTCGCTGCGAGGTTCGGCAAACTTGCAGGTGAAATCGGGCAACGGCCGCTGGTGATCCTGGGAGGACTCGTTGCCGCTGCGAGTGGGTTCTACCGCTTACTCCTTCTCGACGAAGGCGTCGACTATCTCGTCGATTTCGGGGTTCCGCTGTTTCTGTCGGCGATCGCTATTGGATTGGTCTTCCCCCAGGTGACCAGTGTGGCTGTGCAGGCAGTTCCGGCGAACCGCGTCGGTGTCGGCGGAGCGACTACCCAAGCAGTGCGGCAGTTCGGCGGATCACTTGGTGTTGCTTTGACGATCACCTTGCTGGGCTCGGCCACCGGCAAGCTCGATCTCGTCGCCGGTTTCAATCGCATCTGGTGGCTCGTTATCGCAGGTGGAGTCGTAACAACACTGTTCGCACTTCCATTGCGCACGGGCAGGGCAACGACATGACACCAACCGAGAACGAAATCGTTTGGCGTTCAGAGTGTCCGATCAGTAGTGCACTCGACGTGCTTGGCGACAAGTGGTCACTCCTGGTCATTCGTGATCTTGTCGTGCACGGCACCCGCACCTACACGGACTTCCGTGACGCTCCCGAAGGCATCGCTACCAATATTCTTGCGACTCGACTCAACCTGCTCTCGAGCCTCGACCTCATCGAACGAGTCGATCCTGACCGTTCGGCACGGGGTAACGCGTACCGGCTCACCGAACGAGGTGCAGCCTTACGACCCACACTCGTCGAGTTCTTGAAATGGGCACAATGCCATCTCGTAGACATGCACCCCAGCATCCACGGCGACGCCCGCATCCGTTCGCTGGTGTACGACTGAAAGAAGCGGTCCCGGGAAATCTGCGCTGACGCAGCGCAGATTGCGGCACCTCCGCGATGGTCGGCCGTTTCCACGCGCGACTTTGCACAAAACGGAACAATCCTGGGTGGCGAACCACCCAGGATTGTTTTCCAGTACCCCGTACGGGATTTGAACCCGTGCTACCACCTTGAGAGGGTGGCGTCCTAGGCCGCTAGACGAACGGGGCCGGACTCTGTATCTCACGGCGGGTCTCATTTCCACTGTGATTTGTCACCGAAGTGACCGCCACCGAAAGGCGGCGAAACGTCTTGAAACGAGGTTCAAGACACTTGCTCGGGCGGGAGGACTTGAACCCCCAACGACTGGACCAGAACCAGCTGTGTTACCAATTACACCACGCCCGATTGCGACGACTCATCGTAGCGCCCGATATGGAATCGGCCACGCAGATTTCGTCGTTATTCGAAAGGCGACTACTCGAGTGCGCCGTCGACCTTGTCCATTGCGTCGTCTTCGCTCACATCGAGAGCGAAGCTCAGCTCACTGACCAGCACAGAACGAGCCTTTTGGTACAGGGTCTTTTCGCCAGCGGAGAGGCCCTTGTCGCGATCACGTAGTGCGAGGTTTCGAACTACTTCGGCAACCTGGTAGACGTCACCTGACTTGAGCTTTTCCTGGTGGTTCTTGAACCGGCGGCTCCAGTTCGACGGTTCGCGTACGTCGCGCTTCTTGAGTACGTCGAACAAGTCGTCGACGTCGTCGCCACTAATTGGCCACCGCATGCCAACGTCGTCGACGCTGTCGACAGGAACACGGAGAACCATTTCGCCATGAGCCATGCGCAGAACGAGGTACTCGCGCTCTTCATGGCCGAACGCGGTGATCGTCTCTTTTTTCTCGACCACGGCTGCACCGTGATGAGGGTAAACAACGCGGTCTCCGGCCTTGAACGACATAGTGCTCCATAACGATGGCAAAGCGAACACACAACAATGCCCGAACCCGAGGGCGATTACACCCTCACGTGACAGATTTTCGTGGTTCCGGGCAACTAGTTTCTCTAGGTGCGATCACCCCAGCTTCTTCGTCGTGTTGCTGCAGTGGTTGGTGTGCTTGTGATCGTGATCGTAGCGAGCTTGTTCTTCCTTCGAAGCCGGTCGGTTACAACGGCCGCACCGTTGCAGCGCCTCACCTTTGACTTGGTAAGCCCACAGTCGGTTCAGATGCGCGAACCCGAAGCCCGAACCGTCGACGCCTATCGCGGCCACGGAACCTGGGTCGATGGCTTCGACTATTCGCCGCCGTATGCCGCCAATGGCATCCCACCGCTCTCGCCGAGCGACGTCGACGATATGGCCGCTGCAGGCGTACAGACGTTGTACATCCAATCGGGCCGACTCGACGATCGCTCGCCAGAACTGTTGGAAGATCGATGGTTGCTCACCGAGTTCTTGATGCGGGCAGACCAACATGACATCGATGTGGTCGCGTGGTATCTACCGAAATGGGACCTCGACACCGTCGACCTTGACCATCTGATGGCCGCCCACACCTTCGAGGCTTTGGGGTACCGATTCGATGGGGTGGCCGTAGACATCGAGTGGAACCAAGATGGGCTCGATGTCGCTGAGCGCAACGACAGGTTCGTGCGCCTCTCCCGGCTGTTGAGTATTCAGACCGGAGCTGATCCTCTTGGGGCCATCGTGCTGCCACCGGTACAGACCGAGGTCATCAACCCGGCGTTCTGGCCAGACTTCCCATGGTCAGATATCGACAATCTGTACGACGTCTGGTTGCCGATGAGTTATTGGTCATTTCGAAGTGATCCCTACGGAGATGGCTATTCCTACAACGCCGAGAGTGTGCGCAGGCTCCGCGAGAACCTGGGTGACCCCGACGCTCTGGTGCATCCGATTGGGGGCATTGGTGCTCAGCTGAATGCACCTCCTTCGGGAACGGAGCCCTATATCGCTCGGGTCGACCAGCTCGACGGGTTCGCACAATCACTTATCGACACCGGCTCCATCGGTGGGTCGATCTATGACTGGCTCACGCTTGATGTCGACGGCCGAGCGAAGATGGCTGAGCTGTTCGACACTGGAATCGCCGCCAGTCTTGGCGCAGCGGGCAACAGCTGAACGTCTGATCCTTCACCCCGAGAACGCGAGCCAGGCCGCCCGTAGTGCGATCTCGATGTGTTCGGCGACGATTGGTGGTGCCAGGAATGCAACGTCGCCTCGCAAACTCGCGAGGTCAGGGAATGAACCCATACACCAGCGGGCGAACATGGCATCATCCATCCATCGGGCGCGCTCTGGCGAGACGCCGACAGGAGACCGCGAACCTTGGGCAGCGGCCGAACGTAACGCGGCCCACGATTCTGTGGTCGACCCGAGTGTGCGACCAAGGTCAACAGGATCGTCTGATCGCCATTGCCTGGGGACCGGACACAACCGAATGGCGGTTTCCCAGGCAACCGGCGCAGTGGACGGAGCGTTCAAGATGGCAACCATCAACCGGTCCAGCCACAAGGCAATTGGAAATTCAAGTGTGGGGATTTGGCACGGGGCGGTAGGTCGGCCGACCGATCGCAGACAGGCATCGATCAACCAGCCCTGTGGCTCTTTCGTGTCGATGACCTGCTCGCTGGTGGCGAGGAGCGAGATAACAGGTCCGGATCTGGGCACGCCGATTGCCAATGCAGCGTCACGATGGGTGCCGGCAGGTGGTGTGGCGACGATCGACGAGGCCAGTACCCCGACGGCGGAGTAGCGGGATGGCAGCACCAGTTCAAGCACGGCATCTTCGGGCCGGTCAACGCCGTGTCGCACCACGTCGGTGTCGTTACCCCGGAAACCCACCACGGTGAGTGCGGGACGAAAGGCTTCGGAGCGGACGTGTCGTTGCAGCCTGAGGTGCAGGCGCTCACGAAGATCTGGGCGTCGAGCGGAAACCGGAACAGTGGCTGGTGGAACGTCCGGAAAAGGGAAGGAAGGTTCGGTGGCCATGACGACCTTTGCTGTTGCAGAACGGCGACGTGTTGTGCCGCAGCGTCACAAGCAGAGCGCAGCGGGTGACCCCCGCCGCCAAGGCACACACTGAGTATGACCAGTGGGTGTGACAGTCAAAAGTGGCGCTTCTGTCAGAGAGCAAATTCGATATCGGTCGATGGCCGAATGGGCCAATCGAAGCGGATCTCGGGTCCGTCGCCGTCGGCCTCGATCTGCCGTATAACCACGGAGTAGTCGCCAACCGTGGTAGGCGTTCCGGTGATTACAACTGGTTGAGACTCACCCTGCGCCCATCCCTGGGCGGGTGCTGTGGTTGCTGCCAAGGCAAGAGCAAGGATTATCGCGAGTGGTTTGACGATGTCGAGCAGTCTCAGCCGGCCATGTTTGACATACAGATGTTCCAGCACCAACGCTGCAGCCAAGGCGCCAATGATTAGGCCAATGAGGAGCGGAGTGTGAGACCAACCTAGGTCACTCGCAATATGTCCGAGTTGAGACGCAATTAATCCGAACGTCGTCACGCACCTGGCGGCACGCGTAAGGGGGTCGGGGTGAACAAAAGTGACGAAGGTCCTAAGAACAGGGCCTCGGCGATGCAGGAGGAGCGCGTCTCTAGTTGGTTTTGGTTCGTTCGTTCATCTGCAGTCGCTTGACTGCACCTACGAGAATCTTGCGACCCAAAGTGGCGCTCTCGTCGAGCAACGCCATGAACTCGCGTCGATTGAGGATCTCGATGATCATGGGTGATGTTGCCGTGACCGTTGCCGTCCGTGGTGTCCCGCTGATGACCGCAAGTTCACCAAGAAACTCGCCCGGCGCTAGGTGCGCGACGGTCTGTCCGTCGATCTCGACCTTGGCAGTGCCGCTACTGATGATCATGAACTCTCGTCCGGGCTCGCCTTGACGGGTCAGCGTCGCGCCCTCCTTGATGGTGAGTTCGGTCATGAGTCGGGAAACCGCTTTGAGTTCTCGTTTCGAGAGCTCCGAGAAGATTCCGATTTCGGCGAGATCGACCCCGCTGCTTGTCTTCGTCACCATGTCTCCTTGCGCCTACGAGGCCGAATCCTAGTGGCCGTGCACCATCTCTCCTGCATCCACAGCCATGCAGGAGTTATGAGCGCTGCATCGGCTGTCCGCTGGCGTACCTTTGGATTGTCCACAGTGATGCAGGATGTACCGGTGGCCCCGAGCGAAGACACAGAAACGGACCCAAACGCTTCGGCGTTCGCGATCCGCCGCATCGCTGCCTACCTGTGTGTCTGCATTGCTCTGGCAGTTGTGATCTGGGCACTGGTCGAGGGTGGTGACCGTGATACGTGGACGCAGGCTTCTGTGCTGCTGGCCCCGTCGTTCGCTCGTTGGGCAGCGTGACTGGCATGACTGCTGAACGCGTCGTTCGGATCGGAGCCGCTGCCGCTGCGATCCTTGCCGCTTTGGGAGCGCTGGTTACCACCGGTGATCTCGAGGCGACGCTGTTGATGGGCGCCGCAGTCATCTCCGGCCTCGTCTGCCTCGACGCATCCATGGATCCGCGGTTGCGAGCGTTTGGTCCGTGGTTGCTGCTCAGCCTTGCGCCGGTGCTCAAGACGGTGCCAGATGTGTGGTTTGAGCTTCGCATCGATAGCGGAGTCCTGTTCGAGCGTTATGACCACGCGGGCTCCTTGTTGTTTGGGGTGTGTGTTCTTGGAGCGATGGTGATCCTGGCCAGACCTGCTGGGGTGCTCGGAGCGTCAGCGGCCAGGTTCGACACGGCCGTGATTCTCGGAAGCGCGACCACCGGAGCGCTTGCTGGTGTCTCCGTTGCATTCCTTTTCGACGTCGGCTTTGGTTCGGTGGCAGTTGGCCGGCTTTTGGAAACGTCGACGTGGTTCGTGCTCGCAGGAATCCTGGCTGCGGCCGTGGTGGCCGCCAGTCACGCGCAACACATGCCGGTTGCCTTGAGCGGTGTGTGCGCTACCGGGGCTGCTACATCGGTACTGCTTGCCCTATCGGTTGCAGGCCGAGATCTGGATCGGGGCTGGTGGGCGTTCCTCTTTGCCGCACTCGCAGCGAGTGCCGCTCTCGGGGGAGGTGACCTTGGCAGTCGGTTGGCCAGGGATCGGCGCTCTGCTGCCCCAGTCGTTGTTGTTCTGGTCGTTGGGCCTATTGCTGCGGCGTGCGCGATCGTTGCCCGTAGCGATCGCACCGCGTGGTCTCCAGGCTGGGCGCTGCTCGGGTGTATGTCGATCTCGATGTTTGGTTTGGCTCTGGCCAGCAAGTCGATTGGCGAGCAAGGAAAGGCTCAGACAGCATCAGATCCACCGGACCGGGGTCTCGACGACGTCCGACGAGCTCGCCGAGAGCGCCGAGAGCGGGCTCGAGCGCTCGAGGCACTCGACCAGAGCTTCGACGAGGTCGGCGCGCTGACAAGAGGGACAAGCGGGAGCGGAGCAGGAAATGCTGGTGGGAATAGGCCAGAAAACACTGTGCCATCGGCGGCTGTGGCAGGTTCGACCGATGCGAAACCAGTAGTGGAGCGGCCAACCCCGGTCATATCACCGCCGTTGTCCGACAAGAGCATGGTTACCGAAGCCCAAGCAGCAGCGGCGGTTCGCACTGCACCCCAGGCCCAGCGGCATTCACTTGCCCCGATCGCGCAGGCGCATCACTTTGACCCATCGACCGGCTTGCTGTCGGCCGCTGGTTTGCAGCACGCACTTGTTCGAGCGTTCGACGTGCCGCGTCGAGCAGGACATGTGACCATGTTGATGTTCACGATCCGTGACCTCGATCAGATCGATAAAGAACATGGCAGGCTGGCGTCGGCGGCTGTCACACGCGAGGTCGCAGAGCGGGTTCATGCGTTGCTGTCGAGCGGCAGTGGTGCCCGGTTCAGTCGAGCGTCTTATGCGGTTGTCTTCGTTGGTGATCATGCAAATGCCCATGAAACCACGCAATGGTTGGCCCGTGTCCTGCTAAAACTGCGTGCTCCGGTCGAGGGCGGAACCTTCGGCGACAAGATTGATGTGGTTGCAGGGATGGCCCAGTGTTATGAAAGTGAAGATGCAGCAAATTTTGTCAAACGAGCCACCGACGGGCTTGCCAGGGCAGAGCGGCTTGCGGAACCAACGCTGGTCGCTATGCCGTAACCATGTGAACCCGGTGAACCCTGCCAGGCCAGTGCTGGACCGACGATCATGACGGATGAACCGACCGGCGTGGAACCGTTGTGGGTACCAAGCGAACGTCGCTCTAGCGACACCCGCCTGAGCAAGTTTCAGGCGTTTCTCGACAAGCGCGGTCATGGCCCATTCGAGAGCTTCGAAGCCTTGCACTGGTTCTCTGTCAACGAACCAGAACACTTCTGGGATGCCATCTGGGATTTCACTGGTGTCATTGGCACCAAAGGTGAAGTCATCATCGAGCCAGCGACGCACCTCGCCGACGTGCGGTTCTTCCCGAACGCCGAGCTGAACATCGCCGAGAACATTCTGCGCCCGAACGATGATCCCACTGACCTGATGCTCGTGGGATGTGGCGAAGGAGGGGTAACCGAACGCCTGACACGAGGCGAGATGTTGAGCCGTGTCGGCCAGATGCAACAGCTATTGCGACGCCACCAGGTCGGCGTAGGTGATGTGGTAGCAGCATGGCTACCGAATACGGCCGAGGCCTACATCGTCATGCTCGCAGCGGCAGGCCTAGGCGCCACATTTGTTTCGACCTCGCCTGATTTCGGCGTCGACGGTGTGTTGGACCGTTTCGGCCAGGTCAGCCCCAAGGTCATGATTGCTGCAAACGGCTACATCTATGGTGGTCGGCCCTTTGATTGTCTGGAGCGTTTGGCGACCGTGCGGGCTGCGTTGCCGAGCCTCGACGCGGTGTTCGTGCATCAGGCCATCGATTCTGACATCGAACTCGATGCAGACGTCCATGGGGCCAGCCTGGCCGATGCGCTCGCCGAGGTTGAGCTCGTCGATCCAACGTTCCTTCCGTTGCCCTTCGACCACCCGTTGTACGTCCTGTTTTCATCGGGCACCACCGGGAAACCAAAACCCATCGTGCATCGAGCCGGCGGTGTGCTGCTTACGCACATGAAAGAACACCAACTCGCGTGCGACATTCGGCCCGAGGACCGAGTGTTCTACTTCACCACCACCGGCTGGATGATGTGGAACTGGCTCGCCACCGTGATGGCCAGCAAAGCCGCGATTGTTGTGTATGACGGCAATCCAGCTCATCCCAGCCTGACTCGACTCTTTAGCCTGATCGACGACATCGGGATCACGTTTTTCGGTACATCGGCCAAGTTCATCGAAACGCTGCTCAAAGCAGACGCGACCATCACCGATCGACATGGTCTGGCATCAATGCGCACGTTGGCCAGCACCGGTTCGCCGCTTTCCCCCGAGGGTTTTGCGTTCGTGTACGACGAAATCGCGGCCGATGTCCACCTGCTGTCCATGTCGGGCGGCACCGACCTCTGCGGCTGTCTGGTCTCGGGTGATCCCAATGGGCCGGTGTACTCCGGACAGATCCAACGACCGGTTCTGGGCATGGCGATCGATGTGTTCGACGATGTTGGACGATCCGTTGGACCGGGCGTGCAGGGCGAGTTGGTGTGTACCAAGGCGTTTCCTTCGATGCCGCTCACGTTTCTCGGCGACAATGGTCGCGACCGATATCTCGCCGCCTATTTCGAACGGTTTGACAACGTCTGGCACCAAGGCGACTTCGCAGAATGGACGCACCAGGGTGGTGTCGTGATTCACGGCCGAAGCGATGCCACGCTGAATCCGGGCGGGGTGCGGATTGGTACTGCGGAGATTTACTCGCAGCTCGAGAAGGTTCCAGAGGTCCTCGAAGGGCTGGTTATCGGCCAAATATACGACGCCGACACCCGCATCGTGTTGTTCGTGCGACTACGCGAGGGCGTTGAGCTGGACACCACGTTGGCGGACCGCATTCGATTGACTATCCGCCACGGTGCAACGCCGCGCCATGTTCCGGCGGTCGTGCTTGCGGTCGACGATCTGCCCCGCACCAGGAGCGGCAAGATTGCCGAGATTGCTGTCCGCGAGATCGTGCATGGCAGATCGGTCAACAACCAGTCAGCGCTCGCCAATCCCGAGGCGCTGGCGCTGTTCGAGAACCTTCCAGAGCTCGCCTAATCGAGGCTTCTGAAGGCCGCAGAGAAACCTGAATGGTGTTGCCGGCTTTGGCTCCGGCGCCAGAATTCAGATATTCGCGTCAAAATCATGACTCGTGAGTTAAACGTGGCTAGTGTGCGCTCCACGCGGACTGGGGTCCGAAAACTTGAGGGGGTCCTTTTCATGATTTCACGTTTTGTTCGACTTGCTACGGTGCTGCTAGCGCTAGCGGTGTTCACGGCCGCATGCGGCGGCGGTAGCGATAGCGGCGCTACCTCTTCTGGTGGAGACACCGAAGCGGTGGACACCAGCTCAACTGACACAACCGACGATGAACCTGCTGATTCCGGTTCTGATGACGAAGCAGACGCAGCCGATGAACCCGAAGAGTCAACCGACACGGTTGAACTCATCGAGGTTGACGAGAGCGAAGCAGCCGTTTTTGGTGGCACGCTTCGTTATGCACTCGAGGCCGATGTCGATGGCCTCAACCCCGTCAGCTCGGCCTTCTCAGCACCGGGTTTGCTTATGGGCGTGGCGGTATTTGACACGCTTGCCGTGTTCGATGCCAATGACCAGTGGCAGCCATACCTAGCCGAATCGTTCACACCAAACGATGATTTCACCGTGTGGACAATGGAGCTCCGCGAGGGTGTGACCTTCCACGATGGAGCGCCGCTCGATGGCGCAGCGATCGCCGTGAACTTCGGCACCGTGTTGCAAGATCCACTCGTAGGTCTGGCCGTGCGCCCGTTCTACAACCTCGAAAACCCCATCGAGATCATCGATGAGCTGACGGTGCAGTACAACCTGTCACTACCAAACGCCAACTGGCCAACCAGCCAAACCGGCCAGCTCGGCATGGTGGCATCACCAGCATGGCTCGAGGCAGCACTCGCAGACCCAACCTTGAACCAGGCGCCAATCGGTACCGGCCCGTTCGTCTTTGAAAGTCGCAGCGAAGACAGTGTGACCCGCATGGTTCGCAACGAGAGCTGGTGGAACGGCGATGTGTACCTCGACGCTGTCGAGTTTGTCACGGTCACTGACCCCGACACCCGCAACGATCTGCTGCTACAAGGTGACATTCAGGCATTGCAGACCACCAACGCTGCGTCGGTCGATGACCTCCAAAACGCCGAGGGCATCCAAAACCTGATCGACGATTCGGGCGACGAAACCTTCATCATGATCAACTCGACGGCCACGCCGTTCGACGATATCCGTGCCCGTCAGGCGTTGACTTACGCGACGCCCCGCCAGAACTACATCGACCTGATCGGTCTGGGTATCCAGCAAGCGGCCGACCAGATGTTCACGCCATCGAGCCCGTATTACAACCCTGACGTCGTGCAGGAAGCCGATCAGCCAGAGCTCGTAGGAGACCTCGTTGACTCCTACTGCGGCGACTTCGCGGAGAACTGTACCGACGGCAAGATCAACATGGAATTTCAATGGTCGGGCCCAAGTGTTGTGCAGACCCGCATCGCCGAGTTGCTCGACGAAGGCTGGAGCATCGGCTTCAACGTCGAATTCCAAGAACTTCCTCAAGATGCTCATATCCAGGAAGTCGCCTTCGGCGTCTTCGATGTTGTGACCTGGCGCCAATTCGGTGCGCCTAATCCCGGAGACGACCGTATCTGGCTTGCGTGCGACACCATTGGTGGCCTTTCGTTGAACTGGCCACGTTTCTGTGACCCAACTCGCGATGCACTGCTCGACGACCTCGGCCTTGCCACCACGGTCGAAGAGCGCCAGCCACTTCTCGCCGAGCTCAGCGAAAAGGTGAACGAGGACTACCTCTACGTGTTCCTGCTGCACTCGTTGTGGGATCATTCCTTTGCTGAGAACGTGCGAGGCATGTGCGGTCACGTCACGCCGAACGGCGATGACATGCGGTGCGTGCTCAACGGCCGAACCTGGCTCAGTAACGTCTGGTTGGCGGAATAACTGGCTAAGAAGGACTATGGAAACAACGGTCGCCGATGAGACGTTCACTGCAACGAGTGGCAATTGTCGTGCTGTTACTGGTTGCAGTCAGCATGTTGACATTTGTTGCTATGAACGTGCTCGGCGATCCGCTGTTCAACATCCTGGGGCCGATAGCCGGCGACACCGAAAATCCCGAAAGTATTGCCAAGATCGAGGCTGCCGAGGCGCAGTATTATCTCGACAAGCCGCTTCCTGAGCGTTATGTTCGGTGGCTCGGCGACTTTGTGCAGGGCGATATGGGGGTGAGGTTTGGTTCCGACGGCCAGCCTCCGGTGACCGGACTGATCAAGGAACGCCTCCCGCGTTCGCTGGTGCTGATGGGTATGGCGCAGGTCATGGCACTGGCCATAGCAATTCCGTGGGGTATCTCATCTGCGGCTGGGTCACTGGGTGGTGTGGATGCAGGCCCACGATCATTGCGTTTTCTGGTGCCGTTTTCGCTTAAGGCAGTTGCGGTCATCTACTTCGCCTTATCGCTCTTTGGGTCGACCATTGGTGTGGTGGTCCTGATTTGGTTTGTCGCGTTACTCGTCGCGCACCAGTTGGCCGAGACGGTCCCTGCGGCGCGAGCGCTCGTAGACGTCGTCAAAAAGGTGATGAGTGGTTTCTCGTCTGCGTTGTCGTTCGGTTTCATCTCGATGCCGAACTTTGCACTTGCGGTCCTGCTCTACTACGTGTTTGCTCTGAAACAGGGCTGGTTTCCGCTGCGTTACGACGCCAGTGATGGTTTCTTCACTCGCATGTGGCAACTGTTCTTGCCGGCGCTCACGCTTGCCTTACCGGGCGCGGCTGTGTATCAACGCCTGTTGCGCACCGACTTGATCACCACGCTGCAGGAAGACTTTATCCTGATGGCACGAGCCAAGGGCGTAAGTAAACGCCGGGTTCTGTTCCGACACGCTCTCCGTCCGTCGATGTTCTCGGTGATCACCGTTTTTGGCATTAATGCTGGCGCCCTTGTCGGTGGAGCGCTTGTTGTCGAGACGTTCTTTGGTATTCCCGGCATCGGCACCGCGGTCGTCGAAGCCATCTTGCGCGAAGACTTCCCGGTCGTGTTGGCGATCGTGATGATCGTTGCGACCGGATTTGTGGTGCTCAACTTCCTTGTTGATTTGCTGTATTCGGTCCTCGACCCTCGGGTGCGTTCATGAGCCAGGATGTTTCTACCGGCGGTGTGATCGAGGCAATCGAGCCCGAAGGCGCCCAGGCCGGCGTTGTGAAGAAGACGTTGGGGCTCGGATTCTGGCTTGCTGTCGGATGGATCGTGCTTATCGCCCTGCTTGCCCTGCTGGCGCCGGTCCTGCCGCTGAAAGATCCAAACGCAAACTTCATCGACATCCAGGGCAAGGGTCGGCCGCCATACGGCCCGTCGGGGGATCACTGGCTGGGCAGCGATCAAGATGCACGCGACATGCTCAGTCGCACGATCTATGGCGCTCGAGTATCCCTTGTTGTCGGGTTCTCGGCGGTGGCATTCGGTTTCGCCATCGGTGGAACAATCGGCCTGGTTAGTGGATTCGTGCGAGGCATGTTCGACAAGATCACGTCGTTCATCATGTTGGTGCTGCTGTCGTTCCCGGCATTGATCCTGGCCATCTTGATCACGTCGCTCATGGAGCGAAGCCTGCTCACGATTGCGCTCACCCTGGGCATATTGTCGGTTGCACCCGTGGGGCGACTCGCTCGGTCGGCGAGCCTGGTCTTCTCCGAGCGTGAGTTCGTGCTTGCGGCCCGCACGATGGGCGCGAAACCTTCACACATCATGCTTCGTGAGTTACTCCCGAACGTGTTGATCCCGATGTCAGCACTTGCGCTGCTGGGCACAGCGGTAGCCATCGTGGCTGAAGGCGGGCTGGCCTTCCTCGGTTTGTCGGTCGAGAAGGGCAGCACGTGGGGCAAACTCATCCTCACTGGAGCGCAGACCCGCCAACTCGAGGAAGCACCCTGGATCGCATTCGTACCGATTACCGCCTTGTTCCTGACCGTTATGGCCTTGAATTTCGCTGGCGACCGATTACGTGACTACTTCGACGTTCGCGAGTTGGCGTTGTGAATAGCCCTGAGTTGCTGCTCGATGTCAGCGATTACTCCGTTGGTTTTCGAACCGAACGGGGGCTGGCCCAAGTAGTCGACAAGGTCTCCTTCCAGATCGAACGAGGCAAGACGTTAGGCATCGTCGGTGAGTCGGGTTCGGGCAAGTCAGTCCTGAACCGCTCTCTTATGGGTCTGATCTCAAGTAACCGCCAAATCGAATCCGGTTCAGCGTTCTTCGCCGGCGATCAACTGGTGGGGCGTGACCGGCAAGACTTTTGGGGCAAACGTATCGGCATGATCTTCCAAGATCCGATGACGTCACTGAACCCCGTCATGCGTATCGGTCGTCAGCTGTTTGAGCCGTTGAAGCAACACTTGTCGATGAACAAGGAACAGGCCTCCCAGCGGGCCATCGAGCTGCTGACCCAGGTCGGCATTCCAGAGCCTGCACGTCGACTGCGTCAGTACCCCCACGAGCTGTCCGGCGGTATGCGGCAGCGAGTCATGATTGCAATCGCTCTGGCCGGTGAACC
>ERZ651776.812-NODE-812-length-41110-cov-5.920527_pt1 | contig 41110 bp, 29 predicted proteins | sample MGYA00514761_ERZ651776 | MGnify/ENA metagenome assembly ERZ651776
GGGGGTGGGGGGGGGGGGGGCGGCGGCGGCGGCGGTGGTGGTGGCGGCGGCGGCGGCGGCGGCGGCGGCGCTTCTATTGTCGTTTTCTTGACAAAATTTCTCCTTGAGGAATTTTGTTGCGCCTTCCCAGTCGCCTTCTTCCTTGTAAGTGCCTATGAGCTGATTGGCCTCCGCGATAGCAGCGTCAGAGGTCGCTGGGGCGTCGGGAAACCCATGGAGGAACCAGTCAATATACATCATTGTCCCTCCAACGACCCAGATTCGGGACTGCGTAGGCTCGTTTGCCGTTATGTCTTCAATCACTTGTAGAGCTTTCGACCGAAAATCCGCAGCTGTGTATGTTTCGTGTGCATCTATTATGCTCACCAGATGTTGGGGGGCAATTTTAAGCTCCTCCACACTGGGCTTATTGGCGCCAATTTGCACATGTTTGTAAGCTTGAACTGAATCTACGCTAATTATGTGACGAGCGGTGGGATTAAGAGCAAGCTCGAGGGCAACTTTTGATTTTCCCACGGCAGTTGGCCCCGCGATTATGCAGATCTGAGGCTTTGCCATCGTAGTTGTCGACGTTGCGGCTGTTCTTGTCGCCGACGACGGTGGTGGTGTCGAAGACACAGCCGTTTTCAAACGCTTTGTTGGCTGTTCCATTCTATACCGGTAGTAGAGAGGGGTACGGTTGGAGAGCGCTGTTGCTCTCCTAGCAAAAACAGAAAAAAGAATGATGGAGATGATTGAGGTTCGCAGCATTAAAGGAGTCAGTCAAAACTACTCCCAAACGAGCCAAGTAAAGTTTTAAAGACTGCTGCTGATGTGTTTAAAAGCGCAAAAGTCGTGAATAGCTCCAATTTCCTCCTTTTTCCTCGGGTTCCACAAAACACCAATACCTTGAGCTGAAATCGTCAAATAGTCGTTTTGTTCATTTTCGATTGCTGTTGTTGCCCTCAGTATCAAAGTAGAGAATCACTCTAATACGATTTTTAGCAGCAGTTTATCTTCTTTACCCTTAAAAAGATCCTCCATCAATGGTTCGGCCAGAAGCAAGCGAAGGGGTGAATGATTCAAGCACGCTCTCGAGCCCCCTCTTCCCTGCGGGTGGCTCGGCCAATAGTGCCCTTCCCCTATTTGTGTCCACCCAGAGCGCCGACTGCGTGCTGCTTCCAAGCGGGAGCAATGTGATTGTGACTGACAGAAAGACTGGTGCATTTGTGTCACTGTTGGGAACCAACGATGAAGAATCCACTGTCGTTGGTTGTGTTCGCTATCGGGGGTCGATATGCGGTGGTTGCGGCGGGAGCCATACGCACACTCGGTCGCCGAGTCTAGATGGAGCAAGTACAGAGAAGGATTTTATCATTGTGGTGAGGAGCGATGGTTGTGGTGCAGCATATTCCACCCACGATGCCACCACGCACTTTCAGAAGGACTCTCCCCCCAAGCCAACGAAGTTCCGCCTGTTGGAGGAGGAGGACGACGACGACGACGCTTCGAGCGTAGTTGGGATCGCCTCTGGAGGCAACGACCGGATTCGAGATCGGTGTTGCTTGTGCGAGAGCTCACAGGGAGCAAAGAAGGGCTGCTATTTTTTTGGGTTGCTCGCTTCGGTGAATCCGAGTGACGAAAACAGAGTGAAACTTAAGCTCTTCAAGTTCAGCCTCGAGAGCCTAGTGACGGGCGCGGCGCCCTCTGTGGAAGGAGGCTTGGGGATCGTGTTGCAACGAAGCACCGCTTGCTTAACGACAAAAATGAATTTGGATAAGAAACCGAGCGTGCTCGATCACATGCCCGTGACTATTCAGAGCACGGTCTACAACAACTGGGACATCGTCTGCCTGGGTGTGTACGAGAGGGCGGTTATGTACGGAGCTGAATGCAGCTACTCGCAATCGCAATCAAGGAGCGCCATTGCTAAATTCTCCAAGAAGAAGAACCCCGTGATGACTGTGGCGCTGCAGGGCGCCAGTCACTCCTCTTTGACGTCCCCTGTCGGAGTCGTGCGGAACGATAACAAGGACTTTGCTACCGGTCACTTCAAGGGCGAGATTGTTGTCTGGCACGGAGCCGTTGACAGCGTGTTCAACACTTACAATGAGGGTGTGAAGAGCAGCACAATCCAGCAGACTCTGCACTGGCACGCGCATCCCGTGACCGCTCTGTGCTACTCTTCGTCCTTCTCTGCGACTAGTAAATTCTTGTACTCCGGTGGAGAGGAAGCTGTGTTGTGTACTTGGGGCGTGGAGGGAACTGCCTCCAGGACTCTGAAATCTGCCTTGGAGAGCGAGAACGGGTCTGCAGCCGGAGCAGGAGAGGGTAGCACGCAGAGCGCTATGTCATCTCCCGTGCAGTTCATTCCCAGGATAAGCCTGGGCGGAATCAGGGGAATATCTATCGAGAACGACCGTGCTGGCGGTGTCATGAGTGTGGTCAGCAGCGATGACAGTTTGAAGGTTCTCAATACAGTCGACCAGAGAGTGTCCTGGGAGATCAAGGGTGTTGGTCTGGCGCGTAGCAGTGGTCCCAAGAGCTGCATCGTTAGGCCCAGCATGTTCGAGGGGTGTCACTTCGAGGGGGGTCACTTCGAGGGGGGTCACTTCGAGGGGGGTCACTTCCAGGGGGATTCCCAAAGGAAAGCTCAAAAGAAAGGCACTGACCTCGGGGGACTGGGGGGGGGAGAAGGGGGCATCCGAATTTCCTTTGACGCAAAGAGGAAGGAGTTCGTTATGGCCGGGGCCAACGGAGCGCCCGGGTTGGTGTGCTGGATGGGAACCTCACAGTTGGGAGGGCTGCTGTCGAGGTCGCAGTCCCTGGACGTGGCAAATTGGAACCGCGTCTCGCGGAAGGATCCAGATGGCCCCAGAGCTCTGTGCCCGCGGATAGCTAACTTTGCTCTGTCACCGAGCGGCTGCTCGCTCGTCGCGGTGGAGGGAGCCTTAAACGACGGCGGCAGGGGGCGACAGGTGAGAATGGACGATGAGATTTTATACGAACGTTGCACCATGAAGTTCTACGGGCTCAAGGGGGAGGGGGGGGGTTGAAACTCGAAGGAGTTGCTCCGACCCCTCACGGCGAAATGGCCGGTGTTTCAGCGGTCGATGTTTTCGACGACGCGGAGAATGCTTCGCCCAGCGACAGAGCCAGAGGGCTCTTTGATAGGTATGCGGGGACCATCTCTGCGCAGAATAAGTCGTTCCGTATCTGGAAGGGGGTTGCCACCTGCACCAATGGCAATGGCGGAGGGGGGGGGGGCTCTGGAAACAACAACAACAACAACAACAACAACAACATTGACGTCGACTGGAAGTGCCTGTACAAAGTCGGTGCCCCCTCCGCCATGAAGAATAGAGGAGAAGGACCAGATACAGCCGCACTTTGCTTCAGCAGTGACGGGAGCGTACTGGCAGTCGCCTTCAATCGCCAAGTCACACTCTGGAGTCTCAGCGCCGTCATGCTCTGCCAATTTCTCGTCACCCATAATGTACAAAAAGTCGGATTCAATTCCGTTGGGGATAAGCTGTTCGTCGTCTCTTCAAACCGTCTTTCTTGCTTCAACACGGTCGGGACCGGAGGGGCCACGAATGGGAACTGGGCCTACAACGTCTCGGGAGAAATTGTTGCTGCCTGCTTCCAAAAGGGGTATGTCTGGTGCAGCTTCGTTTTCGGGTCGAAGGTAGGGGAAGTCAACGGAGGCGCGCCAACAGGCACGACAGTATGCAAAATATGTGAGAACACAGGAAAGGTTCTCAAGAAATGGAAGGTGCAAGGGACAGTAAGTAGCATGGCTACTGATGGCTTTGGCAGAGTTCTCCTCACCACTGATGGTAACAAAATCATCAGGCTGCAGGAGGGGCTTGAGGGACTGCTAGTGGACGGGGGAGAGGACCAGAATGTCGGCGTCGGGGAGAAACGAAAGCGGGCGAATGAGACCGCCCCTACCATAGACCTGCCTTGGTCAGTCAATGGTGGTAGTGAAACCAGTACCTCCTTTAACAACGATTTTAAAGCCAGCGAAAAGAAGAGTGGCGGTAAGAAAAGCCGGCTACTGATTGACACATTCAAATCGGAGGCGCTACCTCCTGTTGCGGGAGGCTTCATGCGTGCTCTGGTGATAGAAAATTTAGTAAGATAAGAGAAGAAAGACTTGCAGCGATTTTGAGCATGAAATATATTTGAACAAGAACCATTGTGATGTTGATCCCTACCATAAACCTTCGTCCCTGTTAGATAATAATACTGACCGACTTAGCCGCCGCCGCATGCAAAAAAATTGAAGTTTTGTTTATTCAAATACTTTTTGTAATACAAGTTACTTTCATAATATTTTTTAAATATAAATATAATTAATTTGAATCAAAAAATAATTTTAAAATTTTTTATTCAAAAAAATATATAATTTTATATATATAAAATTTTTTATAATTTTATGATCAGAAATAATACTTAAATTTTATTAACTTATCAAAACTATTTAATTCAAATCAGAAATAAATTATATATAAATAGTATAATTCTAGGAAATTTTAAATCAAAAAAGTATCTAAGTAAACGAAAAATTCAATTTTTTTTGTTTTGTTGTTTGTCAAAAACAGCTATTATTATTATCTAACAGGGGGGTGTGTGGTTATTGTTACATTATTACTGACATCAACTGAGGTAAGTCAAGTTGACAACATGTCTAAATCACAATGTTGTCCGCTCTATTGCCATGGCGGCGGGCGTAGAGCTCTTCATAGATGGCGACCTCATTAGTCTCGCGTGCCAATTGGTTGATCCTCTGTGTGAGAGAGGCCCCATTGTGGCATGCGAGGCCAAGTCGGTCTCTCTTCATCCAGCAAGTTTGTCGGACGATGCAAAGACTAAGATCTTTCTGAATGACGTAACTGTAGAAGGTCCTGCAGGCGTGTTGAGATTGGAAGTTTTGGTCGCGCCATTTAGTTTCCGCGAGAGTGTTAGTAATCTTTTTCACTAGGTCATGGAAGTCTTTGGAGCATTCGTAGAAGGTACCGAATACAAATTTCAGCATTCCAGGAAGATATTCGTTCAGGCGGGTCCGGATGGGTCCTGGTGCGGTTTCCTGGGTGGTGTTATTATAAGCTTCATCCGATTTATCAGCTTTCGTGCTATATTCTTTCACAATCTGTGCGGCTCTAGTGTGTACAGGTTGGTGTCTGGATCGAGCGTTTGTATGCTTATAATGGGAGAATGCAGGTCCAATGCGTTTAAGTTCGCACATTCGCTCGTCTATCAAGAAGTCTGGTACCAGAGCTTGTCGGTCTGGGATAGGGATGCCTTCGTAGACTGCTTGGGGAATGCAAGAGGTGAAGAGGCCATAGGGTTCCACTGTATGCGGAATCTCAGCGATTCTTAACCATTTCGCAATAAGCAGTTTCACTGTTGTGTGAACAACATTCCAGTGTTGTGTGCCTTGAAAGTTAACAAGGGCAAGGTGATCACCGTGAGGATCTAGTGTGCGGTTTAGAAACTTAAGGCCTTCATGTTGTGCAAACAGTTTATCAGGTTGTCCGAAGATAGTAGCGTAAGCGCTGTGTAGGTCTGTTGCGCTGAGGAGGTGTGTATCTTTCTTCGGGACTTGATTCATCCATATACGCGAGATGCTATCGACTTGGAGGAAGGAAATGTACTGACGTATCATAGCGTTCGGGTTTCTGAAGTTGTCCTTGAATTCATCCGCGCCGAGTTTATCAGTCATTTCGATAGCTTCTTTGAGAAGGCGTGCGTGGGTGGCTTTCTCCAGTTCAGCTGTGAGGGCATGTTGGAAGAGGGTCCTAGGGGAGTCATAAATCTGTCCATTGCCTGCTTTATCGGCTGAGGATGATAGGATCTTAGAGACGTGTTCTTCAGGGGCAAGGTTGACTTGGTCTTGCATTTCTTTCCAGAACTTGGCAAAGAGTCTACAGGCGTGTGTGTTATCTAACAATCTAAAGTTCTCAGCGTTTTTTTAAGTAAACTAGTAAACTAACTATCTACAACAAAAGGGTATCTACATTCCGGACACAGTCTTGAGGTTTCCATCCATTTCCCGACACAAACGCGATGAAACACATGTCCGCATTCGAGAGCTCTGTTTTCATGCCCAGCATTCTTGGCCAAAACTTCCAAGCAGATTGAGCAGTTCTTCGACTCTCCTACGACAGCTTTGCCGTCTTTTGGTGTGGGTCCAACAAACTCAGCCTTAACTTTTCGTTTCAATCGAATTCTTCTCAACTTTTCCTTTGTTGTTTCCGCCCTTGGGAGCTCCCTGCTCTGTTGCTCTTGTTCTACCATTGTGGCGTGGTGACGCTGTCCTTCTAACATTTCTAATTCTCTGTCCTCGATTCGCTGGAGCTGAAGTTCAATTGCCGCAGCTTGGATTTCTGTTTGTTGTTCTGCCGCGGCAATCTGGTGATCACTTGCTTGTGGATGATACTCAGCATTGAAGTTGCTGTTATGGTGGTGGTGCTGCTGGATGTCTGTGCTTCGTTCCATGACTGTCCACTGCTGTTGCCCTCCACCTGTTGCGCTCATTCCCTCACCAAATAAATCATTATTTTGCAATTTGTGAACGACCACGTAGCAGCACAACCGGAAAAGGGCGAGAAAAGCAAGAGCCAATTCTCCCAAAAAAATACTTCCGGTGGCTTTTTCCCTCATAAGCACAAAGATAACGCCCTGCGAATGAATCCATTAGTCGATGCGTATAATTGTAGCAACAAATTTACAGCATTCGCAGTGCGCTAACTTACAATTGCCACCCCCACATTAGCTAAGGATATGGACCTGAAGACAATGGGTAAGTAAACATCTTCCCCCTTTCTCCAGAACAGAGCGGAATTTGCGAAAAATTGTACGGAACTGCTAGCAGTAATCATCGTAAACGAGCCGCCGTGATTTCTGTCGCTCAATTGACTGTACACCCACACTGCTATAGCAATTGCCACAATTTCTGAGCCTGCATGGACTCGCAGAATTGTGCAAGCTGCATTCCTTCTCATGTTTACGCTTTGCATGAAAGAGGGAACTGTCCATCAATAACCAAATTGTGCCTAGTTTACAGTTTACCGGAGAAACTCACTGCAAAAGAGGTGGTGTTAGAATTTAGGCCGATCAAAGTTCAGTCCAACTTCAAAGATTCGTTCTTTACCCCCCCATCCTCAACAACCGACAACAACCAACAGACGACATAATATGGGCGCCGAGTGCTCGAGAATTGACAACACCAAAGACCAGAAGGAGCCAAAAGGTGAACCCCAGAAGGAACGAGCCAACTGTCAGCGCCAAAGCTGTGAGTTCTACGCACACACCAAGCAGAGCCACGGATTCTGTTGCGCGGCGTGCAAGAGCAACGGGAGTCACGGCTTGTTGTGCCAGAAGCAGCGGCAGAGCAAGGGCACTACGGAACAGAAGCATCCAAAAGGTTCAAGCCCTGCCAACCAACCATCCAACCGACCAACCAACCAATCAGCCAGCCAGCCAGCCTGCTGAACAGAAGGAACGGGTCAACTGTCAGCGCCAGGACTGCAAGTTCTACGCACACACCACACAGGGCCACGGTTTCTGTTGTAAAGGGTGCCGGCTAAACGGAAGCCACGGCACGTTGTGCCAACAACAGCGGCAGGTGGAACTGAAACAGCCCCTGCCCGTATTGCAGAACCTCCCCTCTTCCTATGCGCCCTCCCTGTTCTCCGGCCACCGTGTGGAGTGGCAGCCATCCCTGCTGTTCGGCGCCCGCGCGATGGGCACGGATGAGAAAAAGATGACAGGCACCGAGACCATGCACATCGAGGCGTACGGTGGGCAGCTGTTTGCTTCCTTTGGTATGTGGATGAGCCCCGCCTTCGTGAAGAAACAGTTTGATCGTATTCAGCCCTGCATCGCTCGCCTCGACCGCGCGGGAGGCAAGTGGGTGGTGGACATGCAAGGCCAACACTCGTCAAGATTCGCCACTCGTATCTCGTGCCTGAAAACCATCACGTGGACTCGAGACTACAAGGGCCAGGTGTTGAATCCGCCGGTGCAGCAGCTGGTGGCAATGTATGGATTGGCGGCACGAGGCAACTTCATGCTTTTCCGGGACGACAAGAACAAGAGCGCACCGGGAGCGCAGCATGCATGGCACGAGGTCAGGTACAGTGTTCCCAAAGATTTCAGAGGGGAGAGCGTGGCACGCGCATGCACAGTCTACCGCGACAGCGTCACCGGCGTCGAACGCTTGTTTGCGTTACATGACTACTCGGGGGTGATGTCCGGGTGCTACGACCCTAGCAGCAAGAACCCCGGGCACGTGGTGTGGGACAAGGCCTCAGAGAAGTTAGACTTGTCGCTGGTCGGGAACCCTCGTGCACTGCAAATACGACCGCTTGCATTGGTTGTGTCGGGTGGGAGACTGTATTTGTCCAGCGGCGCCTGGATCCTACGAAGGGTCGACGGCCAGAAACCGGTGTGGAAGGTAGTCTTGGACGTGACCAAAATGCGCTCTAAAGACGGCGAGCTAAAAGATGCTGTCGGGGGGTTGAGAGGCATGACCGCCGTGCCTTCATTGAGTGGAACGGGCAGTTCCCTCTTGTTCTGCTGGACACCCAATGGTCAGTCTGTGGGGTACATTCTGCGGTGCGGACTTCACCCAGGAAGGCGACCCGCAGGGCGACATTGTGGAAGAGTGCTCTATCCAATCCCTGGCGAAAGAGTACACGAAACAGACTGATATCCATTACGTCCTGGCGGCGTACAACAACATGAATGAAGTGCGGATCGGCTCGACGTCATTAAACTTGGCCGGGTTCGAGATGGTTTTGACAAGGCAGGCCATGGCGCAGCTTCCACTGGACCCCGGCCAAACAAAGCCTCACTATGGCTATTGGGCGGGTGGGGGGGTTGTCATCCGGAAAGGCCCCGGAGCGTACGAGGTCATGGAAGTGGGCGGGCCTCGCGCCTCACCTAGCCAAACGCAGCCCGTGCTCACGGCCGTCCGCACTTTCTGCCAGTCCCCGTTTGCTGAGGAGCCCGATACTGTGTATTTTGGCGGCTACGACTGCAACAACGCACCCTCAAAGCACACGGCGTGGATCTACAAGGGAACGTTCTCATCGCATGGGTGAGCAAGCTAACGAGGGTACAACCGCAAAATCGAGACAATTAAAGATCTCGCCAGCAAAAGTTTAGTAAATAGTAGAAAAAGAAGCTGGGCGCGTTGTAGGTTTTTCTGTTTCTAATGATTGTGTTGATACAAAAGCTCGTTTTGGGGAAAAAAATCGCCGCCTCTAATCAATCTTCGTACACTTTTACCTTTTCAAAAGCTTTCTTGTTCCGAACAATGTCGGCAAATTCTTGTTTCCGAACCTGCACTATACGGCCATTTTCGTCCTTTTCCCATTTTTCTGCTCTTGCACCCAAGTCTACCTCTACCACTCCTTCTCCTTCTCCTTCTTCATCGCCATCCTCCTCCTCCTCCTCCTCCTCCTCCTCCTCCTCCTCCTCATCTTCATAATCAGGATTTTGTCCTGTGTGATCAGGGCCATATCCACCATATTGTTCAACCAACTTCTTGGGCACCTCCTTGTTTTCGTAGAGGGTCCCTTCCAATCCAATCATGGTTCCTGGTTTACTCAGTATGTTGGGGTCAAAGTTCATACCTTCCATCCGACTTATGACGCTCGCTTCCCCGACAACATCAATCATTTTGAAAAATTTGGAGTAGAGTGGGTGATCAATTGCAGCGACCCATTCGATCACCTCCTCCTCCTCCTCCTCTTCTTCCTGTGCTTCATTCATCTCTTCATCTTTAGCCTTGGCTGCCAAAAGTTTTAGTTTCAAGCCGCTCACTCCGCTTGCAAATGCTTTCCCGGCATTAGTATCGCTGCTAACCATGTTCTCATCACCGATGTTCATCCTAATCTTGCCCCAACCGGTTGTCGCTCTTTTCTTCTCCCCAGCGTCCACGCCCTCAAGTACTCCCCCTGACGCTCCGGTCCCTCCGCTTGACGCCGCGACAGCCTCAGCTGCACCCCTCTTTCCCTTCAACTTGTCAACAACCAAATGGCTGTAGAACACATCAACTACCCTTTGCATGGCTGCCTTGCTGAATTTATCAGCTTTGATCCACTCCAAATGATTTGGAATGACAGGCTCACAACTCTCTCCAAGTATTAGCTTATGTCTCCTCAGCAAATAGTCAAACACAAATGGCTGCTTACACTTCTCGCAATCGAACAACGGTGGCTGCTCTCGTCTAAAATTCTCTCTACTGACCCTCCTCGCCTCAAAGGTGATTCTTTCCTCACAGCATTCGTACGCAGGCAGCCGCCAGTCAGTCTTGACGAAATCTTTATATAATTGTTTTAGGTCATTGAACTTCTCTTCTACGACCTGCTCTAATTCACCTCCAACACTTGTCGTTCTTTTCTTCATCAGTCTCATTTTTCTGCATCGAGGACGAATCGAGCGAAAAGAGTCAAAGGCAAAGTGGGGCGGTGAGCTCAGGATTAGTAACGACGTCGAAGTATGCGTCCCACAAAACACGAGGTAAAGAATCTCTTGTGCGAGTCCACATCCCCGTAACGCCTACCATACGCGCCGCCATTCGCAGAATTTTGTACTTATCCTCAACTGAATCCAGAATGGCAAGAAGCGCTTTCCTGGCTTTAGCTAGCTCGCTCACCTCTTTTCCTTCTTCCACTCAGCCCTTCTGTGATTACGCACTACTCTCCAATAGATACTGAAGGCGTCTTCTCCCTCGTCCGTAGTAATGTATTCCCTTAGCGCCCCGACCGCCCTTCTACTGATCTTTTTCATCATGGCTCTCTCTCTACTCAGACGGTCGATCTCAATTGCCTCCCTCGCATTCCGCACCTCACCGCCTAGTCTCCTTATTATCTCATCTTTCACTCGTTTCGCACTCTTAACATAGAGAAGATACCAAGCCCTTACGCTCCTGCACCGATACCATGTTTGAATCCTCAAGGAGCACATCCACCGCTTACAGCCATAGACAATGTACTCCCAGCGGTCTCGGTTTTTGCTGACGTTGCCGGCCATGTAGTTCTTAATTGCGTTCAACGCTCTCCGCATGCACCAAAGCATATTCCGCTTGATTAGAGTCAGACCCCACCACAAGTTGTAGTGTCTCCTCCTCACTAATCTCTCCTGATAGTACACTACTCTTTTCAATGCCATCTGCCTCATGACCACTCTCCTCCACCCCACTATCTTTGTGCTCATTTTACTCGCAAAATAGCAGACCAAAATCCTCTCTCGGATACGCTTAAAACTCTTGGTATAGACAGACCAGCAACTGAAAAACAATTTTAGCTGCCGTTTTTGCAAGCGAATGTAGGCTCGCTCTGCCAACCGTGCCTGAAAGAGATTGCTCGCATATTCACTTTTGTGCTCATTTACGGCATGCATGCTATTGAAATCAACCCACGCTTTGCACATTTGCTTCGATGTCCAGCTGCGGTAGGCGTGCTGAATTATTATGGCTGCGGAATGATTGTGGAATAATCTGAGGTGATTAAGTGCAGCTTGCTGGACAACCACATCTGTTTTGTCTGCCCAAGCAGGGAGCGAAGACAAACTCCTCACAGATGCATCATCATTCTCATCATTTCTATTGCCGAACTCGTCGTGTTGAAACCTCTTGGGCTTGCTGATCAGCAAGCCATAACTCCCCCGTATGGCAAGTTCAATAGACTTAGGGGCACGGTTTGCATCATTCACGTTGACAATTAAATTAGAAGTTTTCTGAAACCGTGTACTTTCCAAGTCTACGTATTTTTTATCGCCGTTGGTGTTTTTAGGAGAGAGAGGGGCACGCTTCTTCTTCATGGTTTTTGAATTTGTTGGAAATGAGGAGAGAAGAGCAGATGCACGGCTTCAACGATGAAAATTAATGCTCATCAGAAGCATACAACAACCCTCTTTGACAAGTCTATCTAAAATTATCTAACCAATTCTGATTGAAGCAAGCTACTGTGCTACGAAAAACGGGAGCAGCGAAGCAAAGCGAGGCCGTTTTTCTCAAATAAAATATATCCCTAATAATAATCCAGCCATTGTTGATTCATATCATAAAAATCCTAAATGTCGTCATTTGGCCCCATCCGGGCGCCTTGGAAAGACGCTCGTGGGCGCTCCATGACAGCGGCCATGATCCCAATGGTACAGTTCCGTGAACCAAAAAAGAACCGCCCCATCGCTCCGAATGTGGTGAAGGGAGCACTGCCTCCTCCCCCGAAGAAGATGATGAGCCCAGGGGAGCGGATGGGAGGGTCGAAACATCAACAGAGTCAACAGAGTCAACAAAAGCAGAATCGCAGGCAGTGCCATGTACAAAAGAAATCTTTCTCCATGTCTTTGTCTCAAGAGACAGAAACACAGCAGCAACAGCAGCATCAGCAACAGCATCAGCAACAGCATCAGCAACAGCATCAGCAACAGCATCAGCAACATCATCAGCAACAGCATCAGCAACACCATCAACAGGAAAAGCAACGACAAGATAGGCGACAGCAAATTGGTAGAGACGAAGACCCCCCACCAGCATATTTCCCACATCGACGTGCCCCACCACCCCCTCAAGCTCAACAGCAACAAAAACAAGACCAACAGCCCCCTCCCCCTTCCACAGCCAGCACAACAGAAAAAACAAATGATGACGATTTCCTCCAAACGATGTTGACGGATGCAAAAGTTCTTGACTCAATCCGGCGCCAAGCTCTTGATGCTCTGCGTAACAATTCAACTGACGCTGCGAGGATAATGCATGGACTTATTGAGGAGGTTATTGGGCGCTTTCGTGAGAGCAGTGCCAAGACCTGCGATGGTGTGAAAAATATTGCTGAGAGAGTCAATAGGGGGGAAGAAGAGGCTAATCGCCTTAAGGCTGCACTTCAGGAACAGCGAACTGTCGTGAAAGATTTGGAAATTCGGCTAAAGAATCAAACAGAGTATTCTGTAGCGCTGGAGGAGAAGATCGAGTTTCTACTGAAGGACAGTCAATCCAGAAGGAGGCAGGTTGAAGAGGAGAGAATAAAGCACGAGAATAGCCTGTTAGGAGGGTTAGTAGTTGCGACAGAATCACCCTCAACAGAGATTTTAGCAGCGCCTTCAACATCGTCCAAGACAGTTAAGGTGACTGAGAAGGCAAACTACAATCAAAACGTCACAGAAAGCGTCAATCATACGCCATTTTCCTATGACAGCAGCAAGGGAAAACAAAGTCAACAACCAAAACAATCCCACAGCCCGATTGACAAACACCTGGCGGCAAAACGACTCTTGAGACGATTTCACACTTACGTCGTCGACAATGGAGTCGACGTGAGAAAGCAAAGGCAGAAGATGGATGTTAATAAAGACGGTTTCCTGTCTTTTGATGAGCTCGTTCAGGCACTGAAAGTCTTTGAGTTTGAAATTTCCATCGCCGACGCCCTCGTCCTCTTCAAGTATATGGGCAGCGATTCGGAGATCATTTCTCTGCAAACTTTCTTCGATTTGGTCGAAAACCCGCCTGTGATAGAGAAACGAAAGGTTGACGTGAAAAAGGCCAAGTCAGCCATTTCTTACATTGACATTGATAGCATAAAGCCCTTGTCACCCTATTACGACGACCATGGAGTGCAGGAGATTGAAAAGACAAAGACAAAACCTCTCTTGCCTCAACGAAAACTTGGTGACATGGCAACAAATCCCGCTCGAAGGCGATCACTTGGCTTCAGGGAAGTAGGTTGGAACACTCACCACGAAAAAACAAAGGCCGAAACGTTTGGAAACGTATTTGAGGCGACCTCCAACTACGAAACCGGGGAGGTCAGAGAGAGGAACAATTCGACTTTCATGTATAGCAGAGAGCTTGTGGACCTTGCCGGGAAAGCATCTCGTTTGCCTCCCTGCAGTGACGACGTGGTAGCTATATTTAAAAAAATCAGCTCATATATCAAGGGGCACAAGATCATCCTTGACGAAGCGATTAGGCAGATGGACGTGGACAATGATGGAAGGCTTTCGCAGCAAGAGCTGAAGCTCGGAATCTCCCAGAAATTAGGCATCCATATGAGCGCTGCTGAGATAATATTTTTGTACCGCTATTTAGCAGGAGCTGGAGATGGTAGCTACGCAGATTTGGAGACTTTCAAACTCGCGATTTTGGCTCACAAACCTGCTCATGGGAAATTGCGGTGATTAAATCGGAGTAAGATGACGTAACAATTAAATTTGGGGGCCAGTTGTATGCGTGCGGAAATAATTACATGTGTGTATATATACCCTTCGAAATTTTCCGAAGTATTAGGATTTCACGTCAAATTCAATCATGCAAAATTTCATTGTTCATTGTCTCAAATTCAAAGGGGATATTTTTTTTCTTAAATGATTTTTTCTGTAATTAGGATTTCACGTCTAATTCATTCATGCAAAATTTCATGTCTCAAATTGCCCGATGAATCCAATTTTGGCCCTCATCGTCACTATCGCTTTTCAAATTTCGACTGCAGACACTACTCCCTCCTTACATGCACAGCAGAGCATCTGCGATGATCTAGCTTCAGCCTATAAGGTTCACGAGACAAACAATCTCGACCTGAACAACAGTGTGGACCTTGCATTTGCGGTGAAAGTGCTTACAGAATCTTTTAGGGCAGTAGACTCTGCCAACCTGATTTGCCCACCGTTCCAACATCGGGCCCGTTCTAATTATGGTCTCTTACTTTTCAAGCAGAGTGAGATCCACGATGCCATCAAAATTTTTGCGATCGCGACGAATGAAGCCATTGATTTATTCCCTTATCACCAGACATCGCACGACGTAATAATTCCGGCTCACAACCTTGCCGTTGAGGCAACTGTGCATTCTGTAGGTACTCTGGAGGAGATGGAAAAAGTCTGGGAAGTAATTTTCAAGTACGATCCTTACAATAGGAGCAGGCGGATTCACAAGATAGTGGAAGTCCGTTGGATTGTACGTTCTGATACTGAAGTAGAAGCCATCTACTCAAGAATGGAAGGCGCCATTCAGGAAGCTAGTAGTGATCCCTTCATGAAGTGTGTCCATAGCCCTCTCCCAGATGCCTGTGATCACAGCCCTCAGCAGGGGGGCGTATGGTCGCCCCTCTTCGCTCCATACTATCATCTTTTCGACAGTCATCGTTTGGCAGGATTATCGAAAAATATTGCCGCGCTGTACAAAGACAGCACTACTTCTTTAATGTATGCTGTCCCCACCCCCCCAAACAGCAAATCAAATAATAGCCGCAATGACAAAATTCACATTATTTTTGTCTCTGCCCATATGCATAACGACCACAGCTTGGGAATGCACATTCGAGGCGTTATCGAGAACATTTCTCGTGATTTATTTCGCGTGACAATCGCACACATAGCGAACGACAATCCTAACGAAGAAATTGTGGACCGCTCTAGCACTAATTTCATCCTCGGTCACGCCGGTGTCGACGAATTGATGTTCCTCAGCAAGTCCCAGGACCATCTCAATACAACTCGGGCTAGAATCGCTGCCGCAAGGCCAGATGTGATAGTATATCCTGAGATTGGGATGGACGCAACAACATATTTCTTGGCGTTTTCGAGGTTAGCAAAAGTTCAGATTTGTACATGGGGTTTTCCTGCAAGTCTATTTACCGGAGAGATTGATTATTTCGTGAGCGCAGACGGCCTGGAGGACGCAAATAGCGATTGTTTCAACAACATATGTCAAACCGACAAGTTTGAGGAACAATTGGTGAGATTCCAAGGTTCACCTCCTTGGTACTTTATGAAGGAAGATGCATTCCCCCCCCCTGACAACTACCACACCCCTAATGAGGTCGCGACACTCACCCTAGAGCTGAAAAGAAATAATCAAAATGTCTACTTTCTTCCCCAAGAACCCTGGAAGATTCACCACTCTATGGACGCAATTTTTTCGGCAATCCTCTCGAATGACCCAAATGCCCACATAATTATGATTGCGGATAAGCTGTGGAAAAAGTCTATCCGAGACAGATTTATGGACTCTCACCCTCGAATACACGTCTGTGGCAAGGTCCCGGATAGATTCGAGTTTAGGAGGGTGCTGCGTATTGTAGATGTAATTTTGGATACATTTCCGTGGGGGGGTTGGACAACAGCGCTGCAAGCAATCGCCGCGAAAACTCCGATCGTTACCTACCCTCGGGGTGACTCGAGGTCAAGATTCGTCGCAAATTTGTACAAGAATTATCTCACGCGCGTCCCCTTGGAGCTCATCGCAGAGAACGAAGAAGATTACGCCAAAAAGGCTGTCATGGTTGGTTGCGACCAAAGTTTACGTGAAAAGCTTGCTGTTTTATTTGAGGAAAGCTGGGAGAATATATTCGAGACAGAAGCAACAATCGAGGGCTGGGAAAATTTTTTAGTGAAGGCAGTAGGTTAATAGGTAATGCTCCAGGGCCCAAGCAACAAAACCTTTAGCAATGTATTATCATTTTGAAGAATTATTTACAACCTGACCTCCTTGGAAGCAATAAAAGGTGCAATTTCATCTTGCTTCTCCTCGGAGTCATCTTTCAGATTCCCACCCTCTCGACGCCCCCCGTCACTTCCGTTCTCTCTCGCAAGCTGCACCTTGAGGGCAGCAAGTTCATCACGCAGCCTCTTGATTTCAACATCTTTAGCATCATCGTCGCCAACTTTAGCCCGAGCCGGGTCGTCGGTTCCTGAGTAGATATTATTTCCATTACCTGCCACTCCGCCTGACACTTGCGCGGGCAGCTGCACGACATAATTGCTGCCGTTACTAAAACTAATATTGTCGTAAGCATTAGTGCCGCCATAGTTAATATTCGAAAAGCCATCCCCTGTTGTTGCCGTTGGTGCTGTTGGTGCTGTTGATACTGTTGATACCGCCATCGTCGCCTGCAGCAGCGGCTGCGGCTGCTGACTTTGCACCACAGTAGCTATGTTCATGGCTTGTTCTACTTGACCAGGTTGGATCGAAGTACGTCGGACGCTCTCAAGCTCAAGTGAGAGCCTCCTCACTTCACTTGCGTGCTGAACCCGCACTCTCTTCAATTTCGTGTGTCTGTTATGGACGATACTTCCACACCCTATGGCGACGCAAAGCAACAACGCGACGCTAACAGTGATGATTGCCGTGGCACGTTTGCCTGCTTCGTCGGGAGATAAGTCGTCAACCTGGCTCCTCTCGCCGCAAGCCTCGCAGATGCTCAAGTCTCCGAGGTAATTATTATTCATGTCGTCCTCGTCGCGCGCGTCGCAGTATCGCCAACCGGAACCGACAAAACTGACGCCCTCATAATAGACAACCTCACTCAGCCCCTTGAACATTCGCTCTTCCTTGCTCTGCATCTTGCATCGCTTCGGGTCGTTAATATAGCACCAATGCCTAGAGCCGCCTTCAAAAATGTGCTCTGCCTGGCAGATCAAATCCACGCTTTCACCCCACTTTGAGTCTCCTGCTCCATTTCCCTCCACGCACCCTTTTCTCCCCGTGTCTACTACCCCGCTGACACCGTCCAATGAACAACTGCAAGGGTCGACCTCTGTAGCACATTGTTCAACCCCCTTGAGCTCGTCATGGGGGATGCAGTCACGGTACTCGATTCCGTCCTTGACCATCGGAAATGCACACTGTTTGCCGCTTTCCGTGAGTCGAATGCCGTCTTTACAGTCGTCTAAAAAATCTAGCTTACAATCTCTCTCTCCGGTGACATCGCTCGCGCTGCAGACATGAATATTTTCGACGCTCGCCTCCTTGAACTCAACCTCTCCTTTAAATAAAACGTAGTTTTGATCAGGAATAACCTTGATACTTACACTACCTCCGTTCCAGCCGTCTCCCCAAACGTCGCGCATTACCATATTGTACCGTCCAGGGTCAATACAGCTGGTAAAATTATGCCATCCCTGCTTTTTCAAATGGTGTGGGGAGACGTGGATGCTCGGGCAGCTTCCCAAAAGCTCCCATGACATTTCCTCTCCGAAATCTTCCACATAAGTGCTGACTTCAATCTCCACGCAGTTTTCGTGATACTCCTGGTTTCGCTGGGAAAGAGTGCAGCAGTCGTTCGAATCGAAATCACAGGCCATTACGAAGCACTCTGGCTGACAAATATTGTCACCGATGAATCGATTCAGACAGCCCGGGGCGCAACTGGCTTCAGGGCGGATAAATATGGTCACCACGTCTGCGAATTCTCCGTCAATCAATACCTCGACAGAAGTTAAAAAAGGGTTTTTAATGTAAGGCAGTTCGACCTCATATTCTCCGGAGGTGATCTCAAAGATGTTTTCCAGCAGATGAATCTGGTAAGCCTCAGCGCATTCTGTCACCAGCCTTATTGTCATGGTCGTAGCAGCGCCGACGACCATTCCCGAAGTCTTCCAAAGAATCTTCATTTTTTCTCCTTCGACGAAAGCTTGCTCATGAGTAGGCGAGACTATTACGACTCCAGGCTTCTTTTTCACGAAGAACTCAGGTGAATCGCTGTTGACAATGTTGCCGTACTCAGACGAATGAATTCTCAAAAAATAATCACCAGTAGGTACATTGGATGGAATGATCACGCTCGCGGAAGATAACCCGGAGGCGGAGGCGAGGAAATTACCGAGATTTTTTGGCTGGAAGTTGAACGTCGCGTTCACGGAGTGGAGCATCACATCAACGAAGGTGATCGAGCCTCCAACAACAAAATTTGTAGTCACGTGGCTTCCCGCCAGCATTCGAGATTTTCTGGCCGGCGATATTACGTCCAGGGACGTTCCAAATATTTGGAACAGAATACCGGTTGCGTAAGCGACGCCGCCTTCAACTTCACTATCTTCGTCTGCCCATTTAGCCATAACTCGATATAGACCCGTTGGTATGTAGCTATTACTTGTCCAAACAGTCGTCTCTAAGTCCAACATGCTTTCGCTGGTCCATTCCAACCCGTTTGCTATCTCAAACACGGTGTTGAGATCCTCGTCGACAAGCGACAGATCAACCTTAAAATTTGCGTCTGACAAAGCCTGTACGGTTGTGTCGTTGCTCACGCTCCAGGTAATGTCAAACTGGCTCCCCGCGGTCATCGAGCCGGCATTTGGGGAAGGAAAAGACACGTATAAACCCACGTCGCTGCAGAGTTTCATATGGTTCGGTTGTCTCACGCACTTCCCTATATGGCAGTCTTCATCTAGAAAACATTTCTTTCGGAAGCGGCAAGTCGTGCCGCACGCGCCGGCACCACAGTCAGTGTCTGGTTCAGGCCCGTCTTGGATGCTGTTGTGGCACGAATAGGTTGGCACACCAGGGTCCTCACTCGCATGAATTTGAAAGACTTCTTTGGCCAAATTGGACTCAACAATCTGGGTGGTCACAGTTCCCACACCGGCAACCAAAACCTCGTAGCTCCCACCGCTCCAACCATCCGTCCCGATTGCATTAGGCTCAAATTTGTACGTCCCCGGTTCAAAACAAAACTGCTCCTCGTATACGGAATCATCGCTTCCAAAGCTGCCCAGGGGTTTCGACTCGGCATCGATCCACGATGAATCCGGTTCAAGGTATTTGATCTTATAAAAAATTTCGCTGGCGTGTAATTTCGTGTTGACGCGGATCGTTACTGCGCTGCAGACATTATCGTACTCGCAAGCGACCCCAGCAAAACCGAATTGACAGACGCACTGCGCCACGTTGTTGATGGTTTCGCACGAACCTCCGTTCTGACATTCACTCTCGCAGGTAGGAATACGGCAGTTATTGCCGTCCCATCCTGCTACGGAGCAAACGCAACCCCCCCAGAATGCCTCCACCCCTTTACAATTACAATTGACATCGTAATCTGGGTCCTCGCATACCGCCCCCGCCCCATCAATGATCTTGAAGTTCTTGACAAAGCCAGCGTCGCTGCCAGAAGATACGCCCTCGTCCTTCTCGAAGCAGAACATGACGCGACGGGTGACGCCAGGATCCATCAGCATGAAATGATCAACATGGTGCCAGACGGGATAAATATTTCCCGTCAACTGATCCGCCACAATTTCCCCTACATATAAGTTTAGATAATCGTAGTATCCCTCACTGTCCACGCTCCAGTCGAAGCCCAGAATTTTGCTAGAAGTAGAGACATCCACGTGAGTGATCATACACGACTTCTCGTCATCATCAATATCACCGGAAGTGTACACATTCGTTGAGCCGTCAACCTCATTCCAGTTTTCTCCCAGGGACGTCCACGTGCCCGAATAAGTCTCCATATCGAAGTCGAGTTTTTCAACTCCAACGCCAACTAAACTGTAAGTTTTCTGAAAGTCTTCCGGTCCATCCACGTCGCTACCGATGACTGTCGCTGTGGTTGATAAAACTAAGTCGACGGTAGATTCACCTGCGGAGGTGGGTGCAAAGAAGATCTGAACATCGCACGTCTCATGGAAAGCGAGGGCGCAAGAAGTCGTTGAGAGCGACCACACATCGACAGGGGCAGACGAGTGCACGAAGCCAAGCTCAACAAGAAGGGGCTCTGACGACCGTGTATTGTTTAACGTCAGCTGGAGAGACTCTAAGCTCTCTGCGTCAACGTCAGAGAATATATTCGCGCCGAACGTAAAATCAAAGGTGGCCGTGGAAGGATTGACCACGTCAAAGGGGTAGATGATTATGAACTTTTCGACCCAACTGCGATGGTAGTGGACTGAACTGTAAACGCCATAGAGATTGGGCCGCCCGCATCCGATTCCCCACGATACCACACCGACTTGATACCACTCATTGTTGTAGAGGTGCAGGAGGGGTCCTCCACTATCACCCTGGCAGCTATCGAAGCCACCAGAGCTGAATCCTGCGCAAACCGTGTCGCCCGTTACATCGCTGTACACAGCTTGGTAAGCCTGCTTACATTTGTTCAATGATACCATAGGAACATCCACTTTTCTCAGTGTGTTGGTGCCGCTGCCCTCGATCATTGCACCGTCCATGTCGCAGCTCCCATTGTCGTACAGACAATCCGCGTTATTGCACGCTTCGTGGCAAACACTATCAAGTATCTGATGCTGGGCGCAGCCGGGAGCACAAAAGGAAATCTCCCCGTTCCCGGAACTATACTCTGGGTCGATACAATTGTATTCCACATACCCGCATTCATGGCCACCTATTGGAGCGTCGACACACGACTCTTCGCAACAGTCACCCCCATCGAAATTGCACTCCGGAGTGTTATAAACACCCTGGTCGCAGTAGCCATCGCCGATCCAATCGAGATGGTTTACATTGCAGCCGCTGAGATCAACAGTGCCTGAACCAATTCCACTGCCGCCAGCGTTTGGGTCTACGCACTCATTCCAGCCATTACTCCCGCAAACTGCGTAGCAGTTGCCAACAGAAGCGCAGTCGCAGGATGCTTCGCAGCAATCACCACCGTCATAATTACACTGCGGAATGTTCATGTTGCTGTCACAGTAACCGTCTTGGATCCAGGAGAGCTGCATCTGAAATGGGCAGTCACCTAGACCAGGGAGAACATCATTATCATTATAATTATAATTATAGTACCACCAGTCGTCATACCAAAAGTCATCGTTTTGCAGGCTGCGACGATCAGCATCATCCTCAGTCTCATCATGATTCTGATCATTCTGAAGCCTCCGACCTTCCTGCAATAGTCCCCAACCCGCAACAGTAAGAGGGCTGCCATGGGAAAGGGACTCATGGACTTCATCTGTCACTAGCTTGACTTTTGTGACATGAGGGTGCGTCACGGCAGCCTTCAACTTAAAAACAGCTATATCGCCGTACAAGCTGTTATCGTTGTACTGAGGGTGCTTGATCATCTCAGACACTTCAATTATCTCACCCGGCTCAGTCACATTAGTTAATTTGTACCGACCTATCGCCGCAAAGTAAACCTGCCCGTCATCCACACAGTGGGCTGCGGTCAGTACAGTATCTTCACTGATCAAAGAACCGCCACAGAATTGATAGTACGTGTTTGAAGACCCATAAATCAGTGCAGTTATGAAGCGAAAAGAAGTCGAGCTCGCCTCAACACCTCCAACTATCAAACTTCTAGATGCAGCATCCGTGGCGCGGTCGTAAGCATCTTTGTGTTTTGCATTGGTTCTCTTGTCTTGGTTTTGGATTTCCTTCACCTCCATCTTGCTGTACATTGATTGAGCATGCGTGAAGAAATATTGTTCAGCCGCTTCATCGATAGAAGAAGCATATATGCGCTTCTGCGGCGAGAAGTTCAAAGGGGAGCCAAATAGGGAAGGGGTATTGAAAAGGGAGGCTGATGATGAAGACTCAGGGAAGGAGGATGGTGGATGAAACTTACCAGAAGGAGGTTTGTGAGGGGAATCATTTTCGTGTGCAATCCCTTCGACGAGGACCAAAGCGAAGAAAGAAAAAGAAGAGATGATCAGCATGATTTATCTCTCTTTTTTCTTCAATTTAGTGAGACTAAGAAAAGAACTTATTATCAATGAGACAACCATTTTTAGAGGTCCTTTCTCCAGATCCTTCGGAAGTCCGTTACCCCACCAAAACAAAAAACCCCTCCAAAGTAGAAAAATCAAGATATAAGTTACAACTTGTCTTCCTTATTTGTGTAGCCGCACAATTAAAGAAGGAGAGGAAGAGAATAGTATTTAAATTTCCTACAGTAAAACTTGGTCAGAAAACCCCCTTTTTTTGTTCGAAGTTTAGGTTTTGTTTCAAAGATGGCTGCATTTGAACGCACGAGAGACAGCGTCGGCAACGAAATGCTCCACAAGAAGAGACACGGCCCGGCGATTGGTGACAGGAGGCACTTAGATCTGACTCAAGATGCACCACTTGCAATCTCAGGGTGGCTGTACAAGATGAAGCGAAACCAAAAGCTCTTTCTGCCCGACTGGAACTCCCGCTTCTTCACCATTCAGGAAAGTTACTTGGTATGGTACCACGGTCAAGGATCGGCAATTGCTAAGAGCGGCTGTATTCCGCTTTCGGAAATCACCAAGGTCAGCAAGATCAAGGATGCTGACGACCCGAAGAAGCCCTCGAGCAATTTCTTCGTCAAGAGCAAGAAGCGAAGCCTGTTTTTACGGGCAGACCAGGCATCCGATTGTGATAAGTGGGTCCGTGTTATTCAAATGCAGATCGATCTGCTAACTGGCGGGACTTCATCGGGTCCTGCTTCCACCAAAAACTACAGAAAAAGCAACGGGGGAGGGAATAAGTATGACAAGATGATGAGCAATATCGACGTGATGATGAAGGATCTCGAGGAAATTGAGGCAATCACCAACACTCCCACACCGAAAAAAAAGCAAAATGCTTGGGGCGGGAGGCTGGATATGGACGACAAAAGCTATTTAGAGCCACGGTGTAGGGCAGCTAGTGGGACCCCCCCAAGCCCCATGCCGAGGAGTATTAATGGAAATATACGAAGCGGGAATGCAAGCGGGACTGGGAAAGATAGAGTTAACACTTATGCTAATGGCAACAGCTATATCTCGAGAATTTTTGAGGGGAGAGGCGATGATAGCAGTGGGGAGGGGTTATCATCCAGCTATACTGATAAGAGTAGCTCAGGCGGAGAGAAGATGGGTTACATGTACGACGAGGGGGAGAGGGAGAGGCAGGCCAAGATCAGATATAACGACAGCAGCGATTTTGAAAGTGACAGATGCGGTGACGGCGATGCAAGGGAGGATTGGAAGAAGAGCCCACGGGATGGGGCCAGCAGTAAGCTGAGTATCAATGATGCTATGGACGCTCTCAGGGCCAAGAACATTAAACGATTCCAGGAGCAGCCACAACAACTACTGTTAAAAAAGCCGCAAGGTCAGCAACAGCATCAGCATCGACAGCAGCACGAGCACCAGGAAGATCTAAGTAAACAAAAACGGCAAACTTCACCAGATATGAAAAAGATGACTATGACGAGTCCCCCCAAATTGGTTACGAGCCCCATAAAATTAAAGAAGCCCCTCGAAATGTATGGTCACGACGACGACATGAACGACATGAACGACATGAACGACATGAACAGCAGAGGCGGTCAGCTGATGGACAAAGATGGTGACTACGGATTCGAAAGTATCACGAAGACTATTGTCGGTGGCAGGAACGGCAACATCCGGAACATGATAGACGACCATGATGTGGATCATCATCGCGATCATCGCATCGATGATCCTCTCGGTGAAGATGACAATAGCGAAGTTATGATTGATAAGGACGAAGGGGAGGGGAAAGAGGCGAACGAAGAAGGTGAAGGACGGGTATACGCGGCGCATGCAAGTGATGGAATTGACTGCACTGACGACACCTCGGACCAGATTATTTTAGAAGAGTTCGATGATGAAATTGAAAACCTCGCTCACGGTAATGTGCACGAGACGCTAGGTAGCAGGAATGTGAAGAAAAGAGGGAACAGAGTTAGTCTGGTAAGATCCAGCACCGAGTCAGGCGACTGGAGTGTGAGGTCATGAATGTAACATGTTGTCTAAAATAATGTGAAATTGACAGGCTTACCCAAACCCTAAAATCAAATCCTGGTACAACCAATACAAAATATCCAATTAAAGTTTACACACAATATTTACGTTGGCACAACAGTTTTCAAGCTCACACTAGTGTCTGCATCTCCACCTCCGGACACATTGGCTGGCAATCCAATCAAGCCAAGCAAGCACGGCAATAGGACAAGCCCAATCACAAGCCCCCCCATCGTCAAAACAAAGTACAGCAAAAAAAAGTACTTTTCAACGAAGATGAACTCTGTTGTTGCAAGCATCGCGATTCCCAAGAACGTACTAATGGCTCCATCGACTAGCGGTTTGAACATGTGGTCAACCGCGTGTTTTGTCCTGTCCACAGCAGTTCCAGTACTCTGCAAATATGCAAAGCACAGGTGCGCCGTAAATTCTACCGCCACTCCCACTGACACGATCAACGTGACAGCTGGGATACCATTCAGCCAAATATCCGCGAATCCCATCAAGCAGACCAGAGAAAAGGTGATGAGCATAATACAAACTGTCAAGATGAGACTTGTCCACATCGCCGTCAAGAACTTCATGACAACACCAACACCACTAGGCTGAATGAACAGGAACGTCAACGCCATAATGCCATAGACAACAAAGCCCATCAAGATAACCACCTGACTGACAGTGTCCCAAAGTGTGGTGTACTGTTCCCAGAAGATGATCGGAATTCCTGTGGGAAAAGCTGCAAAGCCAGTCTTCTCCTCGTACTTGCTAATTGTGTCGCGGCTCCACTTGATGAGCTCGACGTATTTCTCCGTACTCGTGAGTCGGTTAGCAAACATTTGCATCATGGTGATTGGCATGGGGTAAATCAACTTTCTGTAGCCTTGAGGGATCAGACTGCAATCGGTGTGGTAACCAGTAGGATTAGTGTCATCTTTAGGTCCCAATTCGCAAGTTCCTTCGGGAATGCTAAAAGTCAAGCCACTTTTAGAGAGGTCCTTCTCTTCCATGTCTTTGGAGCACTCGCACTGGAAGCCGGGTCCAAGCAGCTTCCAATAGTCATCGTTGTCGACCCACAGCTTCAAGCACTCCTCAAAGTGGTGGGGGTGGAAGGCGAGCTTGAAAAAAGCCGAATTGTAAGTATCCAGCCATTCCTGCCCTTTCCAGCAAGGCTCCATCCCAGTCTTGGCCCAACCATCTCCCTCAACATTGCACATCATATAGGCTACTGGCCAAGCGCTGCACCGGCTCAAAAACGCCTCCCCTCCTGAGTGGGAGTGACACGAACAGTAGTCCTTCCTCTTGGGCTGACCGAACTCGTCAAGCTTTGGATTGCCGTCTTCATCCACATCCGGATTGCTTCCAGGGCAGTGCGCATCCTCTATGTATTCGTCGCTGTCTGGGTCTATAATTGGACAGGTACCAAACCATTTATTGTTCAGAATTTCCTGGTCAGCGTCATCAGGACCGGAAATTTCTTCCCCCCTGGGCTGAAGAATAGAGGTGATAGTACTCAGACTGAAGTTGCCGCTCCTACCGCTCTCATCGTCGAAGGTGTCAAGTCTGGGATCAACAACGTAAAGGGCCCTCCCAGTTTCTGCATCGTACGTGACTTCCATTCCCAACGGCTGGAAGACGTACTCAACCAAAATGTCCATAGTGGCGCTCAACTCTCCCCTCCTGAACTGAGTATTACGCTCAGAGTCATCCAAGTGTTTCCATTTACCTGTATCTGGGTCGACCGAAATGTAATCGCAGTCTTTGCAGTCAGAGTTCGAACAACATGAACCACCCTTGGCCACTTGACTCGTCCCAACATATTCGATGGGTTCTCTCTTCAGATGCTTACCCCAAGTCTGACCCCAAGCTGATCCGCACTTGCCGTCATTTTCGGTATCCTTCGCTTCGCCGAAGTTACCATCCTCGCACCTCACGTTGTAAGCTGCTTCACTGCCGAACCCAGTTGCACACTGGGTCTTCAGATCGGGAATATTGGGTTGAATGGGATAGCCGGGCCTACCCCCCAATTGAACCCAGGGAAGGCCGTACCAGCAAGGCAGACCCCACTGGTACATCATATGCAACCAGTTCAACCCCAGCTCGCTGACCAGATCGTCGTAAGGTTGAATCCATGTCTGTGGAACCTCGCTCTGACTCAAGGTGGGGTACTCATACGGAAAATTTGCGTAGTAGTCTTTGACCTCCGCCGTGGTGAAAACACGTTCTGGAGGAACTGGGTGCGTCTCGTTCTTCCAGAGAGCGTAAACGCCACGAGTCATGCTGTCGAAGTCTAGCCACCCTTTCTTACACGTCTTGAAAGCCTCATCACGCGGGACTCCGCACCTATCAGGCAGATCACTCAGTTCGGGAACTTCATCGCTAAAACCGGGTAAGCCTTGCTTCGCATATTTCTCACGAATCCACGGCTGACCTTCATGGCTGTTGACATAGGTGTACTCCGTCTTGATGCATTTGACCCAGTTTTCGTAAGACAGTCTACACTCATTCTCGATGCTCCCGGGGAATGGGATGCTAATGCCAAGATCAACACCATCCACGGCCGCTTTCTCGTGGATTCCGTTATTCCCGTAGAAACCCTCGCAAGCGAGCGGGTTCTTGCTGCTTCCGCATAGGCAAATATCGTCTTTACAGTCATCTGCCTCCACAGACGTCTGCAATCGAAAGTAAAGCGGGTGCTGCTTTGGCCAGTCATCGAGCTTCCGAGTGGCAATGGCAAACGGCATAAATCCAAAGAAGCCGTCTTGGATAACCCAAAAGTCTGCTTCGTGACTGCCCTCCTGAAAGATGTGCTCGAAGGAGAGTCCCTGCTTCAGCTTCTTCCAACCCTGCTCAGTTCCAAATACTATGAAGGCGGCGACACCACCGATGATAAGCAAGCGGCCAATCCAGCTGACGATAAACTTCCCGTATAATCTGGACAAGGCACTCCCCTGTTCCTCCGCACCGCTCTCTTTGAGAGCTTCAAAGTCCTTCTTGCCAAAGCAAAAAAACAAAGGATCTGGTTGTCCTCGTCGGCGGCGCTTGGCGTCCACACTGCACACGGCGGTGAACACAAAGAGGACGTTCATAAAAATAAAGACAACACAGCAAGCAGCCATCTGGGTGAAAGCAATGCACACGGGCAGCGGGGTCAGCATCCCAAAACCAAACGCAATTGTGTTGGTGACAGAGGTGAGCAAGATGGAAGGACCGGTGACCGCCAAACAGTTCCCAGCTACCTCTTCAGCATCCGCCACATTCTTGTCGAAGGTGTGGAAGCTGCCAGCGACGATGAACATATCATCTACACCAAGTCCGAGCAAGAGGAAAGGGAGCACCTGAATTGACGTAGCGTTGAACTTAATGCCTAGCATGGATGCAACCCCAAGCCCACTACCGATTCCTAAAGCGACAGTAAGTACCCCGAAAAGACCGAGAATGAACCGGCTTTTGTGAAAAAAACTTCGGCACCTCATAAATGACATCTTGGCGTATGTGATCATGAGCAAGTAGCCAACCACGACCAAACCGAAACTACCCTCACTAGCTTTACTAATAGCCCAGCTGAAGGCTTCTTGCACAAAGCCGGCCGTGAAAATGACCGCCTTCTCCCCGTCGCTATTAATATACGAGGTTTCGCCGTAGACCTGATCCACGACGATTTTTTTCCACGCTGTGAGAGCATCTTTGACATCATCTGGGGAGAGAATCCACCCGTACATATCCTTCCATTGATTGACGAGAGTCATGGCAGTTGCCTGAAAGTAAATTGTCTGAAGTGCGTAGACATTGTCAGCAGTAGAGTTGCAGCTACCTCCGCAGCCCAAGTTAGCAACAATAGATACTCCTCGTCCAGCCTTGTCGTCAACTCCAGTGCAGGTCCCACTGAAAGGCAACCATCTGACGCCTTCACTGTGCATTGTTTTGATATTGAAGTCGGCGTGCTCTGGCTGCCAGAAGTCATCTCCTAATTTGATCCATTTAAATGCTGCCAACGCGAACAGAGTCATATCGTGGAAGCAATCGTTGAACTTTTGGTACTGATCGCCGACGCGGCAATCAGATTTGCGGATAACTCCGCTGCCGATGTTGTAACCAAGCGAGTCCCACCCGCCGTCGATATTTCTCTGAGTGGCATCGACAAACTTCTCATATCGTGCGCAGTTGTGAAGGGCGTCGCTGTCGATGATAAAGTCCTCCACGCTGGCGGAGCATTCCTCCAGAATCGCGTACCCTTGATGGAAGTACGGGTTCCAACAACTAGTATGATCGTTGTTGGCTGGGTTACAAGGGCCTGCTGGCTTGCGTTCAGTCGCAAAAAGAGCTTTGCACGTAAGGTCGAATGAGGCCTTGAGGGAGTCGGCATTAACAGAATCAACAGTTTCTATGTACTTGTGCGCCGAGGCTAAGCAGTTGTCTCCTTTCTCACCAGGAACGTCACCGCAGATTAAGCTCGTGGCGCCATCAAAAGTATAACCGAAATCATACACGCCATTTTTGATATCATCGCAGCACGAACGAAGACAAACTCCTACATCACGAGTCGTGTCTACGGTTCCATCCTGATTGTTGAAGGGGTAGCAAGTCTCCTCGACGTTATCAACGGAGGTGGGAGCAGGGCTAGGTGGGGGTGGGAGCAAAGCACAGCCCCCCACAAACTGCCCAATAAAGTCAGCGCCGAGCATGCCCGCGGCGAGTGTGACAGCAGCCATACTGGCATCATAACAGCCGGGGTTCCCATCCGAAAAGCAAGTCATTTCCACAGAATAATCAGCAGCACTTCCGCCACCAATAAGGACAGGAGCAGCACTGTTCAGATAGTCACAACAGTCCTTGGTCGTAGAGCCGATGGGAAATGCCCCCAAGAGACTACAGGACGAAACAGCTGGCCCGCTCGGAGTGCCGCTGTCCTCATCCTCATCCTCATCCTCATCCTCTGTTTCGACCTTTGAAGTGTTCTGGGCGTTGTACCACGTCATCAAATCCGGAATTGTCGTAACAGTGTCGTAGAATTTCCAAGAATAATAGTCATAAAGCTTGTCCAAGTTGGCGTACTGTTCGTGCTTTGCTTTGCCCGAATGCAAAGGATCCTCTAAAAACTGCTTGCATACGCCCTCGTTCACTGGACTCCAACCATCTTCGACGTTTTCAATCGCGGCAAGGCGATCAGGGTTCGCCATCAAGTCCACAACAGGGTAGATCTTGGCAAACATGCACCAGTTGTAGGGGGTCACTGTGAAGGGGATGTCAAAGAGGGTATCATTCACGAGGTTGTTGAATTCGCTATTAAGAGGTTCAACAGGATCACCGCAGTAATCATATTCGCCTTCGACGAAGCAATCAAGGACAGAGAGACGGTTGTAGGCCCCGGTGGAGCCGCCATCGAGGATATCCTTGGTGTTGACGGGATGAAGGACCCCATCGATATCCTTAACTTCCACTTCGATGTCCATCATTTTATCCTCCAGAAAGTCACCCATCGCAATAAGCTTGTTCGCGACTAGCATATCTTCGCCTGGGAGGAAGTTTTCCTGTGCATTGTTGTAAATTGTTGTGATTACATGGGTTAGTTAGGGTAAGGTGTGTGTGTTAGGATGGAAAAAAATAATTCACAGAGCATTATGAGTGCCATAAGACAGGGAAATTCAACAAGCTCGATGCTTACCTCAGTAGTATCGATAAGAATGAACTCCCGTCCTATTCCCGCGATCGCATGATCCTTCAAGTACTCAACTTCCTCGTAGACCCTGCCCCCTTCCTTAATCCAGAGGTTCTCAATCTTCACCTCCACAGAGCCAAAGGTAATAATACAGGAAGTCAGTATGAAAGCGAGGGTGTAGCCGAACAAGATGACACACCACGCATTGCGAGCGGTGCATTTACCAAGGGAGAAGAAAAACCCATAGTGTGATGATCCGGACATGGCGGTTGACCGTGAGGAAGATTTGTGTTTATAACAGATCCGTTCACTTTCTCTAATTCCACCCGAGAAGCAGACAAGCCCGTCAAATCCCAGAAATCGATTTTAATAACGAAAATTAAATCGAAAAGGGCAGGTATAGACAAGTACAGTTTTGTCACCTTTCCAGCGCACACACCGAAACCGAAACCCGAAACCGCTGCGCGCTGCGATAAAAAAGATTGCACGATTATTTTGGTTTTGTTACTTGTTTTTTTTTTTCCATCGTTATCTGCGCATAGGTCCAAGAAAACACCTAGCTGAGCTTAACTTACGTTAAGGCTGCGCAGCAGCGCTTGCATCTCTGTTACTCTCTCCCACAACTCCCTGACGGCCCCTCCAAGGAAGTCCTTTGGCACTTGGTGATCTCGCAAATTCTTTAGATTTAGCTGGGATGTCATCCCTAAAAGACTTGACGCCCATACAAAATGCCGTCTCTTCCTCGTCGGTGCCTGGTAGCAAAGAAAATGGCCCTGGAATGGGCGGTGACAAAAGTGACAGCAATGCTGACAGCACTGGCAACGGTGAGCCTGGGGCGACCGATGATGCGAAACCAAAGACGCCAAGGGAGCTTGCAGATGACTACTTGACAATTTTGCTACATAGTATGGCATTCAACGTTTTTATGGGGGTGCTCACCATGTTTGCTCTGGTTGCTGACGACGCTAGACTAGCCTTCGCGGAGAGGGAGGACGATTGGTGGTTGCAAGGGATGAGTGCTGTAGGGATGGTGAGTTTTGCCTTTTGTAAGCGACGATTTCATGGCACCACCACGCCGTGTTGCGCATACAGTGCGTTGCACTGAAAACCGTCCATCAAGCAATCTACACAGTCACACTCTCACACTCACAAACCTCATAACACCACACACCTCTACGCAACGCACAAAATCACCCAACCAACCGCACGCTCCAAATAAAAAAAGTTTCTCTTTATGTTCGAATTGTCGCTCCAATTTTATCTTCGAAAAGAATACCGCTGGGGGTTCTACTTTGTGCTAGATGTTGTGTCAACAGCATCGATGCTTCCGGACACAGGTTGGTTGGATTCAATTTTGATTGGTGATTCGTCAGCCACAGGTAATTTGAAGGCCGCAAAGACCTCTCGAGCGGGAGCAAAAGCCAGCAGGATCGTGAAAATTGTTAGGCTCATCAGGATGGTGAGAATCTTCAAACTTATGAAAATCAAGGCTCAGAAAGATGAGGATGAAGAGGAGGCAGACGAGAAGGAACGAGGGCTGGATGCCGAGCCCTCAAAAGTGGGGAAGAAACTAACAGAACTGACAGTGAGGCGGGTGATACTCATCGTGCTCGGGATGATCATGGCTTTCCCTTTCCTGGACTCCCCTGCTGCCTTCTTGGGATCAAACGAGCTCAACACACTGCAGAGGGAAGGGGTTGAAAACCTCCACATGCTGGCTACCTCACTTAATCGCACAGGAGGCATTAGTGAAGGAATATACAAGGAGAGGGTACAGGCATTTGCATTGCAGGACCCCGACAATGAGGGTAGTTACCAGACCGGTAATATATTGCACTTAAGGCTTAGTGGATGGGATGTAGAGGTCACAAACGATTGGATTAGCTCGAGCGTGAACGGAGCAAACGGTCACGATTTGGTTCCATTAGACGACATTTTTGGGGAGGATAGTAACTTTAGGGTCGTGGACAGGCCCGTTTATTTCGCTGGTAACAGTAACAGTACCCATGGCACCATGGCTATTTTCTCCATCGCTGATAGTCAGAAAGCAGCCTCAGAGCTCAGTTTAGGGCTCACCGGGTTTGTTATTATAATTTTGGTCTTCGCAGTAATCGGATTTAGTCGCGATGCAGAGACACTCGTCATTGGGCCAATTGAGAGGATGATCAATTTGGTGAAGAAGCTCAGTGAGAACCCACTGGCGAGTCTTTACAGCGAAAAGCATGCCAACGATGCTAAGGGGACGGATGCTTTTGAAACGCAGATGCTGGAGTCGACGCTGGAGAAAATTTCGAGTTTATTGCAAGTGGGCTTTGGCGTCGCCGGAGCGCAGATCATAAGTAGCAACATGAGCAGTGGGGGAGATCTCGATGTCATGATACCAGGGAAGAAGATCACCAGTATCTTCGGCTTCGGGATTATCGAGGAGGTGAGAGGACAAAATTAGTTTTTAAATCGTCTGGGCACGCGTGCATTCCGCCACTAAGAAGCAAAAATATTTTTGTCGTCTTTGTCTAACTTGGTCAACCCATACTCCTCCTCTAAATGATGATATTCCAAAACATGCCAGTTCACCAATACCTGCAGTTGCTTGGAGGAAGAAATGTGCACCTACATCAACACCATTGCAAAAATCATACACGACAACAGCATTCGCTACCACGGCGCCCCGAATAAGAACATTGGGTCAGCTTTCTTGCTGGCGTGGAAGATTTGCGATGGGGTATTACCTGGGCTACGAGATCTGAGGGAGCCGGAGGGAGAGGAGCTGGATAGGAACACCAAGAGGGAGCTTAGGGATGGGATCGGCGCTTACAGCAAAGGAATGGGACAGATCACGCGACTTGTTGGTAGCCAAGAGATAGTGGATAGCGCGATGGTAAGCATCCTGCGGATGCAGATTGACTTGCATGATGCCAACAAGGAAAATGGGGTGCTGAGCGAGTTCAAGAGCAACAATAAGTTGAGGGGATACTTTGGAGATCAGTTCGATGTGAACATGGGCTTTGGAATTCACATCGGTTGGGCCATCGAGGGGGCCATCGGGAGTCAGTACAAAATCGACGCTAGTTACTTATCGCCCAATGTGAATATGGCGGCGAGGTTGGAGGCGGCGACGCATCAATTTGGATGCCCAATGTTGTTGTCCGGCCCATTTGTCAACGAGTTAAGTGACCGAGCCAAGAATATGTGCAGGAAGGTGGACGTCGTAACGGTCAAAGGTAGCCAGACGCCGCTTGAAATCTGGACCGTCGACATTAGCGACTACAAATTGGAGGATCCAAGCATTGTGAAGGACGTGCAACAGCCTGTCGACTTCGATGTTGTGACAGAAGTCCAGAAGACGCTGGACGCGGATTTTACCAAGTATTATACATTGGCAATGAATTCTTATATTGCGGGGGATTGGGGAAAGGCTAAGGTGGAGTTGGAGAGGGCCATGGGAATAATGCCTGAAGATGGACCGAGCAAGAGTTTGATGGGAGTGATGCGGGGAACAGACTTCGTCGCGCCAAAAGATTGGAAAGGTTTCAGAGCCCTGACGAGCAAGTGATGAGATCGACGCTACTAGTGCCTGCCAACAATTTCTGGTTGTACATATGTTAAATGCTGCATTGGCTTTAGCCTTAGTTAAACCAGAACTTTTTTTCCACGAACATCAGCCGGAGAAAGACGAATCAGACCCATCACCTTCAACATCTGAACCTTCTTCTTTTTTTATAGCGCTGGAAAACTCTTTGACATCCATATTCAAAAGTTCACCAATGTCAAGGGAGCTGCCAAGAGCAGAAGCACGGCGTTCATCTTCCTTCTGTTTTTTCGTCTCGTCAATCTTCATCTGTGCTTCCATTTTCTTCTTTGCCAAAATGGCCTCTCTTGCTAGAGCTACGACCATTTGTCGGGTTTCTAGTCGGTCTGAGCTGTTGTCCAGGATTTTTTCAAGCTCAGTACAATTTTTGTCCAGGGAGTTATTGAGCCCACCATACAGACCATCGATATTAAGAGAGTGACGTATCACCTCCATATTGTCGATTTTGGTCAACCTCATCCGCATTCGGCCATTGTCAATATCTCCAGTCTCGTCAGTCTCCACACTCCCCCCAAAGTCGCTCCCAAAATCAGTTTCATGGTTGAACTTTGTTGTTTTCGATCTCCCCCCATGAGCCTCCTCAAACATCGTCTTTGCCTCTGAACGCCATTTTTTTTCCAAGAATTTCTGCGAAAAAATTGGGTTTGCGCCGTCCATGCCTCCAAACATATCGAATGCAATAGGGTCGTACGACGAGAGGCCAGAGGAAGCTCGTCGACGTAGGGACGAGAGTCGCCTCTTGTCAGCTGCAGAGAGGGGGGCCTTCGGTTGACTGTTCTGTCGGTTGTCAGGAAGATTCGACGCGAAGGTTGCTTTGAGAGAATTTTCGTTGTTTTCATTCTCGTTGTTGGAATCGGACCCTGCACCAAAAATGTCATTATGGTTGTGGTTGTGGTTGTGGTTGTGGTTGTGGTTGTGGTTGTTGTGGTTGTTATCATTATCGCTATTGTTATTGCTTGTACCAAAGAGATCTGAAGATGCCTGGCCATCACCGAGGTGAAACGATTTACGCATGAACGACTCTCCATTCTTTTCCTCATCTAGGGCGGCTTCGCGCTCAATTGCTTCGATATCCATGGTCTGGTTCAGGGTTGACCCAAAGTCAGAAAAAGCTTTTTCTAGTGCTGCCCGTACATCCTCAGGGTCAGCACGTATTAAAGGCTTATCGAAAAGCGCGACATTAGCTTTACTAGAACCACCATAAGACGACATTTAATTCACCGTTACTCTCAATGTCAAGGTTGTTTTGGAGATAGTAAAATTTCAAGCATGTTCAAAAAAGTGAATAATGTTTATCCATGCCACTGTTGCCAGTAAAGTAAAATAAAGCTCCATGTATGTCTTTTCACTCGGTTAACTACACTAATTACTCCCTGCTAAGGGAAACGGTATGAACACACGAAGCGTTCCTTGCTTCTCCTCTTTTGCGAAGCCTTGTTCTTAGCCGTAACTACTGTCTCCACTGTCGGTTTAATATCATCTAGATTTGCTGTATTTTCAACTCGTAGCTGGAGAATTGAGTCATTCTCCAGGCAAGCTTCTACTAGACTTTTCGTTGCCTCAACGCCAAGTTCATTGTAACTGAGCCTCAGGGTCCTGAGGGTTTTGTTGTGACTCTTGAGAAGGTCGGCGAACGAAATAGCGCATTCTCCACCCAAGCGATTCCGAGATAAATCGAGGTTTAACAACGTCTTGTTTGTTTCGAGCAGCCTAGAAATTTCAGTCCCGCCAGCAGTAGAGATCCCGTTGAACGGAAGCTCAAGAGTTTGCAGTCGGTTTCGGGGGGAAGCGGATGAGTTGAGGAAGACCCTTGCGCACTTTATGCAGCCAGATTCACGTAGATTGTTCCACCCCATATTCAGTTCCAAGAGATTGGCGAGGTTAGGCCAAACAGCACCATCTCCATCAAACACAGTGGCTGTAAGGGAATTGCCACTGAGATTTAATGATGTCAGCTTTAGGCTCGAGTTTTTTGCCAATTTCGTGTTGAAAGTGTACTTCCGAACAAGTTTTTTGCTCTTCATATGATCTTTAGAAGCCGGAGCTTCTTCTTTCTCTCCATCCAGTTCCATAGCCTTACCTTCTCCCTCTTCATTTTGCTTCTTCTCGCTTTCCTTCTTAAAAATCCGAAGATCCGAAATTTTATTTTGAGACATAGCAAGTCCCAAGAGCTTGGAATCGACTGTTAAGCTGCTCAACAATGCACTCGCTCCCTCGCTTCCGATGTGGTTTTCGCTCACGTCTAGACTGATGAGACCTTGAGGCATGTTAGCGCCCAAATCTACAGCTTCTCTGGTGGCGAGGTTGCAGGCAGAAATGTCCAAGTGAGTTATGAGATGAAAATTGGCAAATGAAAGGGAGCAGGCGAGCAATTCACGGAGTTGCAAAGGGTCCAGCAAAGACCTGCAGAACAAGGCAGTTTTGTTGGAACGGAGGGAGTTGAGGATGAAGGATGAAGTTGTGGTGTTTGTCATCAGGTTGGCAGTGGAGCTACTTTGGAGAGTCTCCTCCTCCTCCAAATCTCTATCTATTTGACTCTCCGTTTTGGCCATCAGTACACTATTGGTTGCAATGAAATCATCATCGCGGAAAAATTCATCAGCACTGTCAGCGCCATCATCCATTTTGCAGACTACGCTTGGGATTTATTGATTTGTCAGTTGTTACAGTTGGATGCTGGGGGATGTGATGTTATTGGGCGTTGGAAGGCGTATGCGTTGGTCACTAATTCACGTACGGGACTCTGACAGCGTTCTCCCCTTTCAAACGCTATTCGCGGTTTACTACTTTACCACTTACTTTGAAAGAAGGAAAAAGAGAGCAGAACAGGGTGGAGGTGTACCGTAACCGAAGGCCAAAGTTTTTTTTCAATAGAATATTTACTCAAAGGGAGTCAGAGTAGACTTTACACGAGACCATAGAAGAAATAATTTCAAGAAAATAGAAAATAGATAATATTCTGATGAGCCCTCGGATCTTGGTTCGTTGATGTTTCGGATCCTCGGATCCGGTGGACGGTGGAGAAACTTGAGACTGTTTCCACTTGATTTTATTAAGAAAGACTATCAAAATGCCTCTAACTTGCACTGATCCCTCCGAGATTCATGATGTTACCATGGGAAAGGGTGCCGCTGGCATCCCTTCCACCACGGTAAGTGAAAAACCCAGTGTCTTTATCATCAACTTTGCCCACACCCAGTACTCCCCGAAAAGTGGCAAACGTCGGGATATTTCGATTTCATCGCCTTAACCGGTGGGAAGAGCACAAGTAGAACAACTAGCAAGGCGAGAGAAGGGTGTGCTGCCCTCCTTCTGCCCTGACCAATTGACTGTCTGTTCTTACTTTTCTTTCTTTAACATTTCTTCCACACAACACAACACAGGTCATGGCCAAATTCATTTCTTGCGTTAGCGCGAACAAGGACCGCCCCGCTCTTCACCAGAAAAGGCCCAGTGCTGGTCAAACCGCCGAGAAGTGCCCCTGGACTGTTTGGACTTGGCAGGAATACTACGACCAAGTCACGGGTTTTGCCAAGAGTCTGACGAGCATTGGCTTCGCCGCCCATGACTGCATAAACATTCTCGGATTTAACGCCCCCGAGTGGTTCTTTGCCAACTTCGGCGCCATCGCCGCTGGTGGACTGAGTGCCGGAATCTACACCACTAATCAGCCCGATGCCTGCAAATATGTCAGTAACCACAGCAGGGCCAAGGTGGTGGTTGTTGAGGGCAAAAAGCAGCTGGATAAGTACCTGGAGATCAGCAAGGACTTGAAGGATCTCAAGGCTTTGGTCGTTTACGGTGAGCCCGTTCCGGCTGGTGCCACCGCAAACTGCCCCATTTACAGTTTTGATGACTTTATGGCCCTTGGAAAGGATGTGGAGGATTCCACCATCAATGCCAGGATCGCTGCCCAGAAGCCCGGAGAATGCTGCACGCTCATCTATACCTCTGGAACAACCGGAAACCCCAAGGCCGTGATGATCAGCAACGACAACTTGTGCTGGACATCTTCCACCATGTTGAGCACAATCGACCCTCTAGGCCCCAAAGACTGCTTGGTCAGTTATTTGCCCTTGAGCCACATTGCCGCGCAGATGCTCGACATGCATTGCCCCATGTGCACTGGAAGCCAGACCTTCTTTGCACAACCGGATGCCCTCCGCGGGTCTCTGGGAATGACCTTGAGGGAGGTGCGCCCAACCGTCTTCTTTGGTGTCCCCCGCGTTTGGGAGAAGATCTACGAGAAGATGCAGGCAGTTGCCAAGGGAAATAAGGGAATCAAGAAGAAAATCGCCGCTTGGGCCAAGGCCAAGGGTACGACGAAGAACGAGCGTGCTCAGTTTGGAAAGAGTGGGAGCAAACCCTTCGGCTTTGGCGTGGCCAACAAGGTTGTCTTCAGCAAAATCAAGGGAGTCTTGGGTTTGGACAGGTGCATCGCCTGCTTCACTGGAGCCGCGCCGATTGAGTTGAAGGTGCTCAACTACTTTGCAAGCATTGACATTCCTATCTACGAGCTCTTTGGACAGAGTGAGTGCACTGGCCCTCACACTGTTAACACCCCGACAGCCTGGAAAATCGGCACCTGCGGACGTCCCTTGCCTGGGACCGAGAGCAAGATTGTTGAAGATACCGGAGAGATCTGCTACCGCGGACGCCACATCTTCATGGGCTACATGTACATGAAGGATAAGACAGCCGAGACCATTGACAGCGAGGGATGGCTCCACAGTGGGGATGTCGCCAAATTCGATGAGGACAACGACCCCAACATCCCTGTTCCCAGTGGCTTCATGAGTATCACCGGGAGGATCAAGGAGTTGATCATCACGGCCGGCGGAGAGAACATTCCCCCTGTTCTGATTGAGAACGAGTTCAAGCTCGCCATGCCCGCGTTGAGCAACTGCATGGTCATCGGAGACAAGAGGAAGTTCTTGACTATTGTGCTGTGCTTGCTGGTTGAGATGAATGAGGATGGCAGCCCCACCAACAAGCTCACCGGAGCTGCTCTTGACACAAGTAAGGAAATTGGCAGCTCCGCCACGACTGTCGAGGAGGCCCAGACCTGCGAAAAGTGGGAGCAGTACTTTAACGAGGGGACCGAGAAGGCCAACGGCAAAACCACCAGCAGGGCCCAGAGGGTCAGCAAGTGGGCACTTTTGGCCACCGACTTCAGCGAGTCTACTGGAGAGCTCACGCCAACTCTTAAACTCAAGAGGAGTGTCGCCTCCGATATCCACAGTGCCGTCATTGAGGGCATGTACGCATAAAATGCCGTCCGTCGGTTCTTGTGTGACGGATCCAAGAAAATTTAGGATGCCAAAAAATAATGGAATGAGAATTTAAGTTTACAACAACATTATTTATGGCAAAAACGAAAGCAGCCAATTTCTTTCGACGAAAAGTATCTCTGCACCTACTATCTAGTAAGCTTTATCAGTTTTATCAATCAGTTAGTAGTCCATCGAAGCACAGCTTACAAATAGCTGCTGGATATTCGTTATCTGCTTCACCCCCCAACCAAGTGCACACCCATACTGCAAAAATAATTTCACCCTCTCATAACCGACATCTCCAGCTGCGTTGAACGCCAGATAGTACAGGGACACATATGTCAGCTCAGCAGCGACACAGCAGTAAGCAAAGAACCAATAAGTCGAGTAATAATACTTGACAATGTTGAATTTCGCCAGGACAGGGTGCAGATTTTCTCGCTTCACAGGCATCTTGTGATGCAGACCCTTCTTCGCGCTTTCTACCATCCTTGCCCAGTGCGATGTAACATCAAGGACCGCACTGCCCAAGAAGAACCCTAAATATTTCTGAGGAAAAACATGACTAAGAACAAACAGCAACCCTAAAGTGGCTACACGATCAGTTAGCATATCAAGCAGGCTACCCAAATTCGACTCCTGCGATAGCCACCGAGCGGCCTTTCCGTCAAGCACGTCCATAGAAAAAGAGGTCATGTAGCAAAATATCGCGGTGTTTGGATCGTGCAGTGCAGCTTGGAAAGCTACAATTAACAGAGCGATACGCAAATAGCCAATGAGGTTGGGGAGGAAAAGAAATGGAGGATTTGAGGAGGTCAGGAGCAGAAACAAACCCTTGACGCCGCCAACTGGGGAGGAAGAAGATCCTCCCCTTGTGTGCGTGTGCACACGTTGCTCCATATTGTTGCAGTTTACACTGATGTTATCATTATCATTACCATCATCAATGTCCTCCGTGTGATAGTTGTTCCTTGAAGAACAACATCTTTCTGGAAAATTAAATTCCTCGCCGAGCGAGGTGCCGTTCTTCTTTCTTATTCGAAGCGGATGGCGCACATTTGACGAAGAAGAGGCAACGGGGGGAGAGGCAGAAGAGGAAACAGAATTGTTCCAAACAGTTGCGAGAACAATCAGAGTGACTTTCTTCATGAACTGGAATCCGCTAAAGGAGGTGAAATTGAGAAAGTTTTCAGAGTAACAGTAACGATATAAATTACTCGGTCTTTCTCCGCCAGTTGCTTAAACGCTTCAAAATGCGTTTTAAACCGATTAACCACAGTGATGTGATTAGAATCTATAGGAAAAAGTTCATTTTTGGTCTGCCATAGCCACACTGAGATCTCGTTGCGCCTACTACGTCACCTTAAATTTCACTCTCCAGAGCCATGCTACTTTCCAGCGCTGTTGGAAGATCAGCTCGCAAGCTGATTTGCTCTCGCAGTCCTTATTCCTCAACATTTCGATCCTCGAGGGCATTCAGCAGCACAGATGGCAGCGCGGACGATGAATCAAGCAGCCTCCTCAATTCTGAGCGCGAGGCGATGCCATTTGACGTTCTTGTCGTAGGCGGAGGTCCTGCAGGGCTAGCAACAGGTGAGAAATGAGATGAGAGGGGCTTGGTTTGTGGGAGAAGATTAGATTACGGGACCGCGCAGCATCTCGCGGTGGCATTTCTTTGTATCCGCCTTAAACGGGGTTAGCCGCCTCTTTCTTCTTTTAGTTTGGCTTTATGTATCTGGTATCTGGATCTCTTCACTCTCACTCTAACTAATATTTGTTTTATGTTTATGTTTTGGTTTGCGTTTGGGTTTGGGTTTGCGTTTGGGTTTGCGTTTGGGTTTGCGTTTGGGTTTGCGTTTGGGTTTGGGTTTGCGTTTGCAGCAATTAAATTCAAGCAGCTAGCGTTGGCCAACGAAAAGGAGCTCTCTGTTTGCGTTTTGGAGAAGGGAGCGGAGGTAGGGGCTCACATTCTCAGCGGAAACGTGTTTGAACCCCGCGCTTTCGACGAGTTGTTCCCCGATGTAGACAAGAGTGAGGTGCTCGACGGCGAGGGAAACAGCGTGTTCAATACTCCCGTCGAGGAGGACAAATTTCTCTTCCTCACTAGCGAGGAGAAGGCGGCGCCAGCTATCCCCAACGCTCTGCTTC